>OMER01000373.1_pt1 | contig 34623 bp, 27 predicted proteins | sample 1645431 | NCBI WGS metagenome assembly OMER01 (sample SAMEA103958144, study PRJEB25191) | human gut metagenome | reverse complement strand
CCTATCTTTTCTCTCGCAAGAGAAAAGATAGGGGAGAAAAGAGTGCTTGGACGCGTTTGGCGCATGCTGCCTCTGAATTCAGGCGAGCCCCTATTTTTCGGGTGTCGTTCCACACGATAGTCACCCTACGAGTTTCCGCTACGCGCCGCCTGATACGGTGGGTCCAGATTTGCAGCTAGTTGCCGTAGAATATTTGCTATCAATAGAAGGTGCAGTCTGAGTTTGTCAGGCTGCACCTTTTTGCGAGGGGGCTATTCTGCTTGGCAGGCAGCTTGGAACTGTTCTGGTGTCATGCCGCGGGGGATGGCGGTGCGGGGGATGAGGAGGGGATCGGTGCCGGTCAGGTAGGTGCCGTCGAAGGTGCGCACGCCGTAGGCGTAGAACCAGCCGGCGGCGGTGCGGGTGCGCTCAGTGCATTTACCGTTCGGGTAAGAGACGGCGGTGGGGACGCGCCCGCAGGCGAGGGTCAAAGCGAGCTTGCTGCGCAGCAGCTCACAGACGAGCTCCGGCCAGCCCATGGCCGCCATATTTTTATGGCTCCAGCCGTGGCTCTGGATGCTGACGAGACCGGACTGCGTCAATTCGCGCAGCTGCGGCTGCGTCAGCTTGTGGGGCCCCCCGATGTCGCCCGCGATCATGAAGATCGTCGCTTTCATATGGTACTTCTGCAGCAGCGGCAGAAGCAGCGTGTAATTGTCGTCGTATCCATCGTCAAACGTCAGGATGACCGGCTTTTCATAACGCTCGAGGTGCGCAAGATCCTCAAAAAAGATCGTCTCATATCCATTCTCGGACAGATACTGCAGCTGCTGCTCCAGCTCCGCCGGCCGGACGAACAGGTGTTCCTCGCCCCAGCAGTCGTCGCCGACCGCATGGTACATGAGGACCGGGACCTGCCGCCCGATCTCCGACGGCGCGAGCCGCGCGAGAGAATGTACGTGCAGCAGGATGAGCAGCAGCAAAGCCGCGGGGAGCAGCAAGATCCACTTTTTCTTCACGCGTGCAGCTCCTGTGTGCCGTCCTGCGGGAAGGAGACGATGGCCTTGAACAGATCGCCGTCGATCTCCAGCCGGAACGAGCCGCCCTGCAGCTCGGTCAGGCTCTGCGCGATGGACAGGCCCAGACCGCTGCCCTCCGTATGGCGTGAGCGGTCGCCGCGCACGAAGCGGGCCATCAGCTCCTCCGCGGGGATGTTCAGCTCGTATTTGGAGATGTTTTTGAACGTGATCGTGACGATCCCGGCATTTGCGCTGCTCTCAAAATATACCCGCGTGCCGGGCATGGCGTATTTGCAGATGTTCGAGAACAGATTCCCCAGCACCCGGGACAGCAGCTGCCCGTCCGCCTGGATCTTCGGCTGCGAGGGCGCGGGATGGAACACGGGCTCGAGCTGCGCGGCCTCGAGCTTTTCGAGATAATCGCCCGCCAGCTGGCTCAGCAGCACGTTCACGTCCGTCCGCGCCAGATGCACCGGCAGGCAGCCGGACGAGGCCTTCGACGCCTCGACCAGATCCTCCGTCAGCTTCTTGAGCCGCGCGGACTGCCGGTGCAGCACGTCCACGTATTCCTTCGCCTTCTCCGGCTGGATGTCCTCCTTTTCCAGAAGATCGACGTAGTTGACGATGGAGGTCAGCGGCGTCTTGATGTCGTGGGAGACGTTGGTGATGAGCTCTGTCTTCATGCGCTCGGCGCGTGTCTGCTCGTCGACGGCCTTCTGGATGCCGGACTGGATGCTCTGCAGATTTTCCTCGTGCTTTTTGAGCGCGGGCAGCCAGCGGGGGATGGGCTTGCCCTTGTAATCGGTCTGGCCGTCGGCGATGGCCTGCCCTTCCTTCTGCAGGAGCTTCAGGCTGGAAGCCAGATACAGGATCCCGACGGTCAGCACGCCGCGGGAGAACAGCCACCAGAGCGCCGCCGCAGAACTCCCGTCAAACATCAGAAGCAGATCGATGAAGCAGAAGCCTGCCCAGATCAGCATTGTCCGCCAGACCATCGGGATGCGCCCGAGCCCCCGGAAGATCCACGCGAAGACCATGTAGACGATCGTGTTTTTGAAAAAGCCCGGTGCCTTTGCACGGCCCGCAACGCTCAGGATGAGCGTCAGCGCCAGAGCGGCTGTTCCGAGGATGAGAAGAATGTAATACCAGCCGTTGATGTACCAGATTTCGCTGACGAACGTAGCCCATGCGTAGAACAGGAAGATGAGCAGAAGAGCAAACAGATCGAGCGGGATCTTGTTGAGCCAGCACTGGTAGATGCCGTCCACGCCCTCCTTATGTCCCATGGCGCACAGGAGGAAAATGAACAGGAACAGGCAGACCGCAAGAAGCAGCACAGCCAGCACGATCAGCAGATAGCGCGCACGGATGAGCCGTTCGACCCACGTCATAATATACAGCGCGGAGTCGCGCGGGGCGAGCGGGCTTTTGAGGTAGGCCTGATAGACCGCCGTGACTTCGCTGCCGTCGTCCAGCGAAGTGGTCATGTCCTGCTGATAATAGGCGGAAGCCTTGCCGGTATAATCGTCTTTGTTCAGAGCGCCGGTGCTGAACAGGATCTTGCCGGTGTCTTTGTCGGTGAGCTTGAAGTAGATATTGGAGGCGAGCGGGTCATAGCGCTCGCGGAGCAGGTCGCGCGTGATCTTGTCGTCGTCGACCCAGGCATGCAGCGCCGTCCAGCCGTCGCCGTTCGTCTGCTGGAGGATCTCGTTTTCCGCGATCTGGCGCACCTGCTCGCCGCCGTCAGCGTAGGCGCCGTAATTGAGAAGATACGCGGTACCCAGCGCAGACGCGGCAAAAAGAATTGCGAACACGACCAGCAGCGCGATGGCCGTGCATTTGACCCAGAGTTTTCCGTAGAGCTGTTTCATTGCCTGTCTCCTTCTAGCTTGTAGCCCTTACCCCAGACGACCTTCAGGTAGCGGGGGTTGGACGGGTCGATCTCCAGCTTCTCGCGCAGATGGCGGATGTGTACCGCCACGGTGTTGTCGATCCCGACCGGGGCCTCGTTCCACACGGCACTGTAGAGCTCCGCGGGCGTATAGACCTTGCCGGGGTGCTGCATGAGATAGTAGAGAATGTCGTATTCCTTCGGCGTGAGCGCGACCGGCTCGCCGTCGAGCGTGACGCGCTTGGCGTCATGGTCGAGCTCGATCCCGCCGACCGAGATGACCGACGGCGCCTTGACCGCCGCGCCCAGCTGCAGGAAGCGGCGCAGCTGCGATTTGACCCGCGCCAGCACCTCCACGGGGTTGAAGGGCTTTGTGATGTAGTCGTCCGCGCCCACGCTCAGCCCCAGAATCTTGTCTGAATCCTCGGATTTGGCCGTGAGCAGGATGACGGGGATGTTGGAAAACTCGCGCAGCTTCGCCATGGCCGTGATCCCGTCCATGCCGGGCATCATGATGTCCATCAGCGCCAGCTGCACCGGCTCCTCCCGCACGATCTTCAGCGCGTCCGCGCCGGTATAGGCCGTGTGGACGCAGTAGCCGTCGGCTTCCAGATAAATTTTTAAAGCCGCAACGATATCTTCCTCATCGTCGCAGACCAGAATATGCTGCATAGCGTGTTCCTCCGTCTTCTTCTCTGTGTTATCATCATATCCAAAATCCCATGAACAAACAAGCGGCAAACAGATTAAGATTTAATGAAGAACCGCCTTCCCAAGGCTCCTCTTGTCAAGGGGGGCTGGCCCGAAGGGCCTGAGAGGTGAGTCCCGCCGCAGCGGTCAGAGGGAGGCTTTGAATCTGCGCATCGCACTTGGCTCCCCTTCCAGGGGAGCTGTCAGCTGCAGGCTGACTGAGAGGTCGCCGCAAATTCGCAACTGCCTCATGTCTCCGACGGCCCTATCTTTTCCGTCTTGCCGGAAAAGATAGGGGAGAAAAGGGGCGCTGGGTTACGGTTTGGTGCTTCCTGCCTCTGAATTCAGGCGGGAACCAGTGTTTCGGGCGTCGTTCCACACGATAGTCACCCTACGGGCGTCATACTACGCGCCGCCTGATACGTGAGTATCAGGTTTGCAACTAGTTGCCGTAGAATATTTGCAGTCAATAAAAGGTGCAGACCAAGTTTGCTGGTCTGCACCTTTTTGCGGGGGAGGCTTTGCGTGTATGCGGGAAACCGCCGAAGGTGTGAAAAACTACTTCCAAAGGCCGGAAAAGAATGATACAATGGGGGAGAGGTGATCAAATGCTGAAGGTTTTTCTGGTGGAGGATGAATGCGTCGTGCGGGAAGGGCTGCGCGAGTGCATCGACTGGGCGCGGTACGGCTTTGAATTCTGCGGCGACGCGCCGGACGGCGAGCTGGCGCTGCCGCAGATCCGCAAGCTGCGCCCGGACATCCTGATCACGGACATCAAAATGCCGTTTATGGACGGGCTGGCGCTCAGCAAACTCGTCTGCGCGGAGCTGCCGGAGACAAAAATCATTCTCATCAGCGGCCACAACGACTTTGAATTCGCGCAGGAGGCCATTGAGATCGGCGTGGAGCAGTATCTGCTGAAGCCCGTGACGAAAAGCTCCCTGCTGAAAACGCTGGAGGATGTCAGCCGGAAGATCGACGAGGAACGCGAGCAGAAGGCCTATCTGCGCCGCTTCCAGCAGGAAGGGCGGGAGTATGAGCAGTATGCCCGCCGCAAGTTCTTCGAGCAGGTCACCTCCGGCTCTTTGCGCGTGTCGGAGATCTATGAGCAGGCCAAAAAGCTGCAGATCGATATCGACGCCGAGGGCTACACCGTCATTTTGCTGACGCTGCAGAGCCGGGGCGCGGCGGAATATTCCCAGACGCTGGCCGACCGGCTCGAGGAGCTGATGGCCTACCTGCTGCGCTACGGCGAGTATCTGCTGTTCCGCTGCAACCTCATGACCTACTGCATCATCGTCAAGGGCAGCGGCGCGGGCCTGAACGACGCCGTACACCGCTGTCTGGAAAACATCCAGCGCCGCTGCGGCGGCGACGAGGCGCTCGCTTGGTACGCGGCAGTCAGCGACCCGGTCGCCCGCCTGAGCGAGCTGCCCGGCTGCTACGCCCGGGCGCACACGATCCTGTCCTACCGGCATCTGCTGCCCGAGCAGCATGTCCTGACGGCGGACGTGCTGAAAAAGCCGCAGCGCGGCGGGCTTTCGGAGCTCGACGAGGTCGACGCCAGCAAGGCCGACCCCGCCATCATCCGCAGCTTCCTGCAGACCGGCATGCGTGAGGAGATCCCGGATTTCGTGTCGGAATACCTCTCGTCCTTCGGAAACGCGCTCAACTCTCTGCTGTTCCGGCAGTATGTGCTGCTGGAGCTGCGCTTCAGCGCCATCCGCGCGGCCAAGAGCTTCGGCTATTCGCAGGAGGAATTCCTGCGTCCGCTCGAGCCCGCGCAGGCGCGCGCGGTGGACGCCGACCTGCCGGAGCTGAAAAAGAGCTGCGCCGCATTTCTGCGCCGCGCCATCGAGCTGCGCGAGGAGGAATCCGGCAACCAGTATAAATCCATGCTCAAGCGGGCGCTGCACTATATCGACCAGAACTACACCGACGAAAATCTCTCCCTCAACGCCGTGGCGAAGGCCGCCAATATCAGCCCTAACTATTTTTCCGGCGTTTTCAGCCAGGAGATGGGGCAGACGTTCGTCGAATACCTGACGGAAAAGCGGATGGCCCGCGCGAAGGAGCTGCTGCGCTATTCCGGCAAGCGCTCGAGCGAGGTGGCCTACGAGGTCGGCTACCGCGACCCGCGCTACTTCAGCTTCCTGTTCAAAAAGACGCAGGGCTGCACGCCGAGCAGCTACCGCGCGGGAAACGGAGACGGCCATGAGGCGAAGTGAGGCCCATCGCTCGCTCGACGGAAAGCTGCGGCGGCTGCTGTGGAGCATGCTGCTGCTTGTCTGCGTGATTTTGGTGGCGACGCTGGCAATCTTGCTTCTGCACAACCACCAGTATTCCATCGTCACGGCCAATATCGTCCGCGCCTCCCAGTTCAACCAGAACTTCAAGGAGGACGTCGACCTCAAAATGTATTACTACGTCATCGACAGCACCTACGGCGAGACGCTGCCGCTGCAGGAGGTCGACGAGGCGACCGCGCTCGCGCAGGAGCTGCTGGCCGGCACGCAGGACCGGCAGAGCCGGAAGGCCATCACGAGCGCGATCAATCTCTGTGAAAATCTGCGCGAGCGCATCCTGCAGATCACCGAGACCGAGGGCTATGACGCCCGCATGGAGCAGCTCGAGTCCAACGTCTATATCCTCACCGAGCTCATCCAGCAGTATTTCTATACCTATCTCTACCACGAGGCCGGGTATCTCGATTCTCTGCAGGCGGCGCTCACGGCCAGACTCTGGCTCGAGCTGGGGCTGGTCGCCGTGGGCGCGCTGGTGCTCGTGGGCGTGCTCATGCGCCGCTCGGCGGCCATCAGCCGCAGCATCACGCAGCCGATCTACGCTCTGCGCGAGCGCGCGCAGTCGATCGGCCGGGGCGACATTGCCGCGCGGGAGCCGGTCGTGGCCGAGGATGAGACGCTGCAGGCGCTCAGCAGCAGTCTCGAGCACATGGCGCAGCACCTGCAGCAGCAGATGGAGCTCAACCGGCAGGAGCAGGATAAGCTCCGCGCGATGGAGCTGGCCCTGCTGCAGAGCCAGATCAACCCGCATTTTCTCTACAACACGCTCGATACCATCATCTGGCTCGTGGAGACCGGGAAGAACGAACAGGCCGTCGAGATGGTCACGAGCCTTTCGAACTTCTTCCGCAGTTCCCTGAGCCAGGGCCGCGATATCATCACCCTCGGCGAGGAGGAGATCCACGTGCGCAGCTATCTGGAGATCCAGCAGGTGCGCTACCGGGATATCCTGCGCTATGAGATCCATGTCCAGCCGGAGCTGCGCGGCTGCGTGCTGCCGAAGCTGACGCTGCAGCCGCTGGTGGAGAACGCGCTCTACCACGGCATCAAGCTCCGCCGCGGCCTCGGCTGCATTCTGGTCGACGCCGCGCAGGAGGATGATCGCGTCCGCATCACGGTCCGCGACGACGGTGCGGGCATGCCGCCCGAGCGCCTGCAGCAGCTGCGGCAGAGTCTCGATACCGAGGAGCAGGTCGGCTTCGGCCTGCGGACGGTCTACCGGCGGCTGCGGCTGCTGTACGGGGAGCAGTGCTCCATGGAACTGGAAAGCGAGCCGGGCGCCGGGACGACGGTCACACTGCGCTTTCCCATCAGAAAGGAGGCCGGGGCATGAGGCGGCCGATACTGCTGCTGCTGAGCCTTGTGCTGCTGCTGGGTCTTGGCGGCTGCATGCCCTACGTCCGGCAGACGCCGGAGGAGGAGACGACGCTCATTACCGTCGGCTTCTCGCAGGTCGGCGCGGAATCGGACTGGCGCGTGGCCAATACTGAGTCCATGCGTGAGAGCCTGAGCGAGGAAAACGGCTTCGAGCTCCTGTTTGACAACGCCCGCCAGAAGCAGGAAAACCAGTTCAAGGCCATCCGCACCTTCATCCAGCAGGACGTGGACTATATCGTCCTCGCCCCCGTCACCGAGACTGGCTGGGAAAGCGTGCTGGAGGAGGCCCGCGCGGCCGGGATCCCGGTCATCATCGTCGACCGGCAGGTGGAGGTGGACGATCCGTCGCTCTACACGAGCTGGGTCGGCTCCAACTTCCGCAAGACCGCCGACGAAGCTGTCGCCTGGCTGGCTGAGAAGCTCAAGGCGGACGGCAGGGAAGACGCCGTGCAGATCCTGCACCTGCAGGGGACGCCCGGCTCCACGGCGCAGCTGCAGCGCAGCGCCGCGCTCGCGGCGGGCGCGGCCGCCCATGCGGGCTGGACCATTGCCGCGCAGCTGAACGGCGATTTCACGCAGGCAAAGGCATATGAGGAGACGTTGGCCTATCTGCAGAGCAGCCCCGCGCCGGACGTGGTCTACTGCGAAAACGACAACATGTGCTTCGGCGTCATGCAGGCGCTGGACGAGCGGGGCATCGCCTACGGCGATGGCGGCGTGACGCTCATTTCCTTTGACGCGGGGCGGACGGCGCTTTCCTACTGCAAGGACGGGAAGATCGACCTGTGCGCCGAGTGCAATCCGCTCCACGGCCCGCGCGTGCGCGCGCTCATCGAGCAGCTCGCGCGCGGCGAAACGCCAGAAAAGCTCTCCTACATGCCCGAAGCCCTCTTCACCGCCGACACCCTCACCGCCGAGCTCCTCGAAAGCCGCGTCTACTAAGGCTCCCCCTTCCAGGGGAGCTGTCAGCGAAGCTGACTGAGAGGCTGCAGCAAATTTGCAACTAGTTGCCTTAGAATATTTGCCACAAATAGAAGGTGCAGCCTGCGTTTGTCAGGCTGCACCTTTTTGCATTGGATTTCTTATGGATTTGCACGCACCCAAGGCTCCCCTCTCAGGGGAGCTGTCACCGAAGGTGACTGAGAGGTTGTAACAAATTTGCTGCGACCTCTCCGTCTCGGCTTCGCCGAGCCACCTCCCCTGAAAGGGGAGGCTTTGGACCTGCGCACCCCCATGCCTTCCCCTATGAGGGGAAGGTGGCACGGCGAAGCCGTGACGGATGAGGTGGGGGCAGTCTCGTTTTATCCGCTCTGCCGCTGATACAGTGTCCACGGCAGCTTCACGCTCTGGCAGGGCTGGCGGCGGATCTGGGTGAGGAGGTTTTCGGCGGCGGCGCGGCCCATGGCGTGCGGCTCGTGACCGGCGGAGGTGATGCTGACGGGGCCGAAGGTGCTGTAGTAGCTGTTGTCGAAGCTCACGATGGCGACGTCCTCCGGCACGCGCTTGCCCGCGCGCAGGAGCGTCCGGATCAGGTGGAACGCGATCTCGTCGTTGTAGCAGACGACCGCCGTGCAGCCGCCCAGCTGCTGGCGCAGAAAGGCCCGCAGCAGCTCCTCGTCCTGCAGCTCCACGAGCTGATGGCGCTGGAAGCTCGAAAACCAGAGGAAATTTTCATCCAGCGGAAAAAGCCCCGCGTCGCGCATCGCGCAGACCACGCCGTGATACCGCTCCGGCCCCTGCGCATCGTCGGATTTGAAGATCCCGGCGATTTTTTTATGCCCGCTGCGGATCAGATGCCCGGCCAGCAGATACCCGCCGCCGTAATTGTCGTCGCCGACGCAGAAGGCGTCGGTGATCTCCCGGCAGCTCCCGTGCAAAAACGTCATCGGCAGTCCGCGCTGCCGGAGCGCCTGATAGAGCTCCGCGTTCGGGTTCGGCAGCGCCGTCTTGCATCCCTCGACCAGGATCCCCGCCGGGGGATCGAGCAGCAGCTGCTGCAAAATATCCCGCTCGCGGCGGATGGAGTTTTCCGTGGCGTGGATGACGACGGAGAAGCCCTGCGCGGAAAGGCAGGCCTGCACGTCCTTGAGAAGCGAGGGGAAGATGTAGTCGCTCAGCGAGGTCGCGATCACGGCGATCCGCCGGTCCTGCCGCGCGGCGGCCGGGCAGAGAAAGCTGCCGCTGCCGCGCCGCTTTTCGATGAGTCCCTCCTGCTCCAATACGGCCAGCGCCTGCCGGAGCGTCTGGCGGCTGACGGAAAGCTGCGCGGCAAGCGCCTGCTCGCCCGGCAGCTTCCGCTGCCCGTCTGCATACCACTGCGGCAGCGCCGCCCGCAGCCTTTGCACCAGCTGCTCATATTTTGGCGTCATCGGGATCCACCTCCTATGCTGCCTCCATTGTATCACAGGCGCGGGGCGGGGAGCGGGACGGATTTGTTCGTTTTCTTTGGAACCTCCGGCGGCCGGGCGAAAGAAATCCTGCCATTTCGCGGACAAGCTGAAAATATTCCAAAAATATTTCGGAAATTTTCAAACAGACCGAGGAAAATTTTTAACAGATACCACAGAAACACCGTCGTTTTGTCCGGAGCGTACAAGCCGCCGTTTCCCGTGTCCGACACCCGGGAGCGGAAGAAATCAAACAAAACAGGCCAAAAAACCGGAGAAAAACAAAATGTTCCGCGCAAGATCTCGCGGTCGGCCGGAAAAGCTGTCCGTTTCCGGCCGGGAAGCTTCCAAAGCTGTCTGCGCGCTGCGCCGAATTTGTGCCGGGACTTGTTCGTCAGATTGATTTCCGCCTGTCTGCACGCTTAAATAGAGCCATGACAGGCGAAAGCCTGCGGCAAACCGACACAAATTTTGAAAGCGAGGAAAACACAATGAAAAAGATTCTTGCTCTGCTCCTGGCGGTCGCCATGATCGCCGCCTTCTGCGCCTGCGCGCAGCAGTCCGCCGACACGGCCCCGGCCGCCTCCACGGATACCGCCGCCGAGACCACCACCGACACCGCTGCTGAGACTCCCGCCGCTTCCGACGGCGCGCTCATCAAGGTCGGCATCATCAACAACGACCCCAACGAGTCCGGCTACCGCACCGCCAACGACAAGGACCTGAAGGCCATGTTCACCGAGGAAAACGGCTATGACGCTTCCTTCGCCTACAGCCTGAAGAACGACGAGCAGATCGCTGCCGCCCAGAAGTTCATCCAGGACGAGGTCGACTACCTGCTCATCTCCGCTGCCGGTACCTCCGGCTGGGATTCCGTCCTGCAGGACGCGCAGGCCGCCGGCATCCAGGTCATCCTCTTCGACCGCACCATCGACGCTGACGAGAGCCTCTACGTTGCTTCCATCGTCTCCGACATGGCCAAGGAAGGCCAGACCGCTGTTGACTGGCTCGCTTCCCAGAACCTCGAGACCTACAACATCATCCACATCCAGGGCGTCATGGGCTCCGCTGCCCAGATCGGCCGCACCGGCGCGCTCGACGAGCAGGTCGCTGCCAACGACAACTGGAACATGGTGACCCAGCAGACCGCTGAGTGGAACGCCGAGACTGCCCAGCAGATCGTCCAGTCCGTCATCGACTCCGGCAAGGAATTCAACGTCATCTACGCGGAAAACGACGACATGGCCAAGGGCGCTGTTGCGGCTCTGGACAAGGCGAACATCTCCCACGGCGTGGGCAAGGACGTCATCGTCATGGGCTTCGACTGCAACAAGTGGGCGCTTGAAGAGCTGCTCGCCGGCAACTGGAACTACGACGGCCAGTGCAACCCCTTCCAGGCTTCCTACATCGACGCCATCATCAAGGACCTGCAGGCCGGCAAGGCTCCCGCTGAAAAGACCATCATCATGGACGAGAAGGGCTTCGATGCTTCCACCATCACGCAGGAAGACGTCGACAACTACGGCATCTGATCTGACACACAACATCGCATAATCAAAAATTCGGCTGCGTGCGGCACGGCGTATATGGAGCATTCCGTGTACCCGCGCTGCACGCAGCGTGCCACTATGGAGGCGAATACGATGCAGGAAACAGCTTTACTGGAATTGCGGGGGATCTGCAAATTCTTCCCCGGCGTCCGCGCGCTCGACGGTGTGGATTTTACCCTGTGCAAGGGTGAGATCCACGCGCTGATGGGCGAGAACGGCGCGGGCAAATCCACGCTCATCAAGGTGCTCACGGGCGTGTATTCCAAAGACGAGGGCACCATTTCCATGGAAGGAACGCCCGTACAGATCCGCACGACGCAGGACGCGCTCAAGGCGGGCATCAGTACGGTTTATCAGGAGATCACCCTCTGCCCGAATCTGACTGTGGCGGAGAATCTATATATCGGCAGGACCAAGGGCGCCTTTACCAACTGGCGCAAGATGAACGCGGACGCAAAGAAGCTTCTCGGCTCCCTCGGCATCCCCGCCGCGCCCACGCAGCAGCTGTCGAGCTGCTCCATCGCCGTGCAGCAGATGGTCGCCATCGCCCGCGCGGTCGATATGGAGTGCAAGGTGCTCATCCTCGACGAGCCGACGTCGTCTCTGGACGAGCAGGAGGTCGAAAAGCTCTTTAAGCTCATGCTCGACCTCAAATCGCGCGGCGTCGGCATCATCTTCGTCACGCACTTCCTCGAGCAGGTCTACGCCGTCTGCGACCGCATCACGGTCCTGCGCGACGGCAAGCTCGTCGGCGAGTACAAGATCGCGGAGCTGCCGCGCGTGCAGCTCGTGTCCAAGATGCTCGGCAAGGAGCTCGACGATCTGTCTGAGATCAAGACCGAAGGCGCCGAGGACGCGCTGGAGAACGCAGAGGTCGTCTATGAGGCGTCCGGGCTTTCCAGCGCGGCCGGCGTGCGCCCGTTCGATTTCTCCATCCGCAAGGGCGAGGTCAACGGCTTTACGGGCCTGCTCGGCTCCGGCCGCAGCGAGTCTGTCCGCGCGATCTTCGGCGCGGACCACGTGTCCAGCGGCACGGTCAAGATGGGCGGCAAGCTGGTGAAGATCACCTCGCCGCTCGCGGCCATGAAGCACGGCATCAGCTACCTGCCCGAGGACCGCAAGCGCGACGGCATCATCGGCGATCTTTCCGTGCGCGACAACATCATCCTCGCCCGCCAGGTGCTCGACGGCTTCTTCCATCCCATCTCCAAGGCCAAGGCCGAGAAGTATGCTGAGGAGTACATCAGGCTCCTGAGCATCAAGACGGCCTCGACCGATACGCCCATCAAGTCGCTCTCCGGCGGCAACCAGCAGAAGGTCATCCTCGCGCGCTGGCTGCTGGCCAATCCCGTCTATATGATCCTCGACGAGCCGACGCGCGGCATCGACGTCGGCACGAAGGTCGAGATCCAGAAGCTCGTGCTGCAGCTGGCCGCCGAGGGCAAGAGCGTGACATTCATTTCGTCCGAGATCGACGAGATGCTCCGCGTCTGCTCCCGCCTCGTCGTCATGCGCGACCGGCAGGTCGTCGGCGAGCTGCGCGGCAGCGACCTAAACCAGAGCAGCATCATGAAAACCATCGCCGGAGGTGAACAGGCATGAACGAAACGACACAGAAGCGGCAGGGGAACTTCCTGACCCGCCTGGTGCGGAAGCAGATCTTCATCCCGCTGGCAGCGCTCTTGCTGCTGATCGTATTCAACCTCATCGCGGACCCCTCCTTCTTCGCCATCACGCTGAAGGAAAACAGCCTCGGCGATCTGGTCCTGACGGGCAACCTCATCACCATCCTTGACAACGCCTCCGAGCTCGTCATCCTCGCCATCGGCATGACGCTCGTCACCGCGGCTTCCGGCGGACAGGATATCTCCGTCGGCTCCGCCATCGCCATTGCGGGCAGCGTCGTGCTGCGCGTGCTGTGCGGCACGAATTCCCGCCCGGATACCCTGCAGGCGCCCATCATCGTGGCGTTTTTGGCCTGCTGCGTTGTCTCGATGCTTTTCGGCGCGTTCAACGGCACGCTCGTCGCCGTCTTCAAGATCCAGCCGATGGTCGCGACCCTGATCCTCTATACCGCCGGCCGCTCCATCGCCGCCTGGATCAACAACAACGAGCTGCCCATGATCTCCGACCCGTCCTTCGCCTACTACGGCAACTTCCTGCCGGGCGTGGCGGTGCCGACGCCGATCTTCATCGCCGTCATCTGCATGATCCTCGCCTGGGCGCTGCTGCGGTTCACGAACATCGGCCTGTACTCGCAGGCTGTCGGCATCAACGCCAGCGCCGCGCGGCTCAACGGCATCCACCCGCAGTTCGTGAAGTTCCTGACCTACGTCATCCTCGGCCTGTGCGTGGCCGTGGCGGGCTTTATCAAGGTCAGCCGCTTCTCCACCATCAACTACTCCGTCGTGGCCAAGGACATCGAGATGGACGCGATCTTGGCCGTCGCCCTCGGCGGCAATGCGCTCTCCGGCGGCAAGTTCAACATCTGGGCCTCCGTCCTCGGCGCATATGTCATCCAGTTCCTCACCACCACGCTCTTTAAATTCAACGTCGTTTCCAGCGCCCTGCCCGCCTACAAGGCCGTCGTGGTCATCATCCTCGTCGTGCTGAGCGCGCCGACCGTCCGCGAAAAGCTCGAGGCGCTCAAAAAGCGGCACAGGACCGAAGAAAAGAAGGAGGCCGGCACCCATGCGGAATAAAACCAACCATACGCCGCTCACGCGCGGAAGCCGCCTGACGGACGCAAAGCTGCTGCTCATCATCACGATCTGCGTCTTCGTCGTCATGTATCTGTGCGCGGTATTGTTCCTCGGCTCGGGCTTCAAAAAACCGCAGACCTTCTTCAATATCCTCAACGAAAACGCGGCCCTGCTCATTCTTTCCTGCGGCATGAGCCTCGTCATGATCACGGGCGGCATCGACATCTCCGTCGGCACGCTCACCGCGCTCGTGTGCATGAGTTGCGCGGTCAATCTGGATTTCCATGGCGGCACGGTCCTGACGGCCATCCTGCTTGCGCTCGGCATCGGCACGGCTTTCGGCCTCGTGCAGGGCTTTCTGATCGCGTATCTGGAGATCCAGCCCTTCATCGTCACCCTCGCTGGCATGTTCTTCGCCAAGGGCATGACGACCATCGTCAACGCCACGCAGTTCAACGTGGAAAACGAGGCCTTCAAGGCCCTCAAGGAGACGCGCATCTATGTCCCCGGCATGGGCTCGGTCAATAAGCTCGGCGCGTATGTCCCGGCCTATGTGGAGATCGGCGTCGTCGTCGCGCTGGTGGTCGTGGCAGTTTTGTTCGTGGTGCTCCGCTGGACGAGGTTCGGCAGAAGCGTCTACGCCGTCGGCGGCAACAGCTACAGCGCCAACATGCTGGCCATCAACGTCAAGCGCACGAAGTTCCTCGCGCACCTGATCTGCGGCATCCTCGCGGGCATCGGCGGCTTCGTCTATTTCCTGCACGTCGGCTCCGGCTCGCCGTCGCACGCCAGCGGCGCGGAGATGAACGCCATCGCGGCCTCCATCATCGGCGGCACGATGCTCACCGGCGGCGTCGGCAACATCATCGGCACATTTTTCGGCGTTCTGTCGCTCAGCACGATCAAAAATATCGTTTCTTCCCTCGGTTTGGACGAAGCATGGTGGACAAATATCACCGTAGCTGGTATGATATGCTTGTTCCTTGTAATTCAAAGTCTGGTCCTTTCCCGCAAAAATAAGGATTCTTGAGGTGACAAGTATGAAACAGTATTTTCTCGGCATCGAATTCGGCTCGACACGGATCAAAGCAGTGCTGCTTGACGAGAAGCATGCGATCGTAAAAAGCGGCGACTATACCTGGAAAAGCAGTCTGGAAAACGGCGTGTGGACGTACCACATGGAAGACGTGCAGGAGGGCCTGCGCACGGCGATCCGCAACCTCGGCGAGCTGCCGGGCAAGATCTCCGCGATGGGCGTCTCCGGCATGATGCACGGCTATCTGGCCTTTGATAAGGACTGGAACCTGCTCGCGCCCTTCCGCACCTGGCAGAACACCATGACCGGCGAGGCCGCGGACAAGCTGACCGAGGCCTTCGGCTTCAATATCCCGCAGCGCTGGTCCGCCGCGCACCTGTATCAGGCCGTCCTGAACGGCGAACCGCACGTCAAGAACATCGCCCACGTCACCACGCTCGCGGGCTATGTGCATTACCTGCTGACGGGCGAAAATGTCCTCGGCGTCGGCGAAGCCTCCGGCATGTTCCCCATCGACAGCGAGACACTGACGTATGACGCGGCGATGCTGGACAAATTCGACGCGCTGATGGCGAAATACGGTTTTGACTGGAACATCCGTGCAGTCCTTCCGGAGGTCCGGACTGCCGGTCAGTCGGCTGGCCTGCTGACGCCGAGCGGCAGCGAATACCTCGGCGGCCTCCTGCCCGCGGGCATCCCCCTCTGCCCGCCCGAGGGCGACGCCGGCACTGGCATGACGGCGACGAACGCCGTCGCGCCCCGCACCGGCAACGTCTCGGCCGGCACGTCCATCTTTGCCATGGTCGTTCTGGAGAAGCCCCTCTCGAAGCTCTACCCCGAGATCGACATGGTCACCACCCCGACGGGCAAGCCCGTCGCCATGGTCCACTGCAACAACTGCACGAACGACATGAACGCCTGGGTCTCCCTGCTCGGCGAGACCGCGCAGCTGTTCGGCGCGGAGGTCTCCACCGGCGAGCTGTTCACGAAGCTCTATCAGAAGAGCCTCGAGGGCGAGACCGACTGCTCCGGCGTTCTGACCTATAACTATATGGCGGGCGAGGGCGTCACGCACCTCGATGAGGGCCGCCCGATGGTCGTCCGCAAGCCCGAGAGCAAGTTTACCCTGGCCAACTTCCTGCGCTCCCAGCTCTACGCCACGATGGCGACCTTGAAGCTCGGCATGGACATCCTTGCCGGGGAACACGTGGCGATCGACAGCCTGACCGGCCACGGCGGCCTGTTCAAGACGCCGGTCGTCGGCCAGAAGTACATGGCCGCGGCCTGCCATGCGCCGGTCACGTGCATGCAGTCGGCAGGCGAGGGCGGCCCGTACGGCATGGCCCTGCTCGCATCCTACATGGTGCAGGGGAAAGACGGCGAGACGCTTGAAGACTACCTTGCGGACGAGATCTTCGCCGGAGTGCGCAGCACGACGCTCGCTCCCGACCCCGAAGACGCCGCGGGCTTCGACCGTTACCTCGCCAGCTACCGCAGCTGCCTCGCAGCGGAAAAGGCCGCCGTCGCAGCATTCTAAGGAGGATATCATGAAACACTATGAATTCTGGTTTGTCGTCGGCTCGCAGACGCTCTACGGCGACGACGTTCTGACCACCGTCGCCAACCGCGCGGAGGAAATGGCGCAGAAGCTCTCCGCCGTGCTGCCGTATCCGCTCAAGTATAAAGTGACTGCCAAGTCCAGCGCCGAGATCACGCAGGTCGTAAAAGAGGCCAATTATGATGATAATTGCGCCGGTATCGTCACCTGGTGCCACACGTTCAGCCCGTCGAAGATGTGGATCAACGGCCTTGATCTGCTCCAGAAGCCGTGGCTGCATTTCGCCACCCAGTATAACCGCGAGATCCCCAACGAGGAGATCGACATGGACTTCATGAACCTCAACCAGGCCGCCCACGGCGACCGGGAGCACGGCTTCATCGGCGCACGCCTGCGCAAGCCGCGCAAGGTCATCGCCGGTTACTGGCAGGACGCAGACGTGCAGGCCCGCATCGGCAGCTGGATGAAGGCCGCCATCGGTGTTGCCGTCTCGAAGGACATGAAGGTCATGCGCTTCGGCGACAATATGCGCAACGTCGCCGTCACCGAAGGCGATAAGGTCGAAGTCCAGAAGAAGCTCGGCTGGGAGGTCAACACCTGGGCCGTCGGCGATCTGGTCAAGGAAATGAACGCCGTCACCGAGGCGGAAATTGACGCTCTGATGGACGTTTACCGCGAAAAGTACGACTTCGCGACCGACGATATCGCCGCCATCCGCTATCAGGCGCGCGAAGAGATCGCCATGAAGAAAATGATGGACGCCGAGGGCTGCAAAGCCTTCTCGAATACCTTCCAGGATCTCTACGGCATGGAGCAGCTGCCGGGCCTCGCTTCCCAGCACCTGATGGCGCAGGGCTACGGCTACGGCGGCGAAGGCGACTGGAAGGTCGCAGCGATGACCGCGATCCTGAAAGCCATGGGCGAGAACGGAAACGGCGCGTCCGCGTTCATGGAGGATTACACCTACCACCTCGTCAAGGGGCAGGAATACAGCCTTGGCGCACATATGCTGGAGGTCTGCCCGTCCGTCGCTGTCGGCCGTCCGCGCATTGAGACGCACTTTCTCGGCATCGGCATGAACGAAAAGGACCCGGCGCGCCTTGTCTTTGAAGGAAAGCCCGGTAAGGCGGTCGTGGTCAGCCTCATTGACATGGGCGGCCGCCTGCGCCTGATCGTACAGGATATCGAGGCCGTCAAGCCCATCATGCCCATGCCGAACCTGCCGGTCGCCCGCGTCATGTGGCGCGCCATGCCCGACCTCACCACCGGCGTTGAATGCTGGATCACGGCGGGCGGCGCACACCACACCGTCCTCAGCTACGACGTCACCGCCGAGCAGCTCCGCGACTGGGCCCGCATGATGGAGATCGAATTCGTCCACATCACCAAAGACACCACCGTCGAATCCCTGGAGCACGAACTCTTCCTCAACGACCTCGCGTGGAAACTGAAATAACCCCCGCATACAAAAAGAGCATCCGTTTCCGGATGCTCTTTTTTGTGCGGAATTATACCTTTCCCGCGGTTTTTTTACAGGGATTTTACCTCCTGCTGGTCGATGACTTTACATTGTTTTGCTATACTGTCCCGCGTACAGAAAAGGGGAACGTTATGGAAATACGTCTGGAGCGGATCACGAAGAGTTTTGAGAAGAAGCAGGTCATACAGCCGACGGACCTGACGATCGAAAGCGGCAGCTTTACCACGCTGCTCGGCCCCTCCGGCTGCGGCAAGACGACGCTGCTGCGCATGATCGCCGGGCTGGAGACGCCGGACGCGGGCGAGATCTTTTTTGACGGCCGGTGCGTATTCTCGCGGGAGAAGAGGATCAATCTGCCGCCCGAGAAGCGCGGGCTCGGCTTCGTATTTCAGGATTTTGCGCTCTGGCCGCACATGACGGTGTTTGAAAACGTCGCGTTCGGACTGCGTGCCGAGAAAGATACGAAGAACCTGCAGAGCAGAGTGCGCGAGGCGCTGCGCACAGTCCATCTTGAGGACTTTGAAGCGCGGTACCCCCACCAGCTTTCCGGCGGACAGCAGCAGCGCGTCGCCTTCGCAAGAGCCATCGTCATAAGGCCCAGCTGTATTCTCTTTGACGAGCCGCTTTCCGCGCTCGACGCCCTTCTGCGCGAGCAGATGCGGCAGGAACTCAAGGATCTGGTCGCCTCGCTCGGCCTGACCGCCGTCTTTGTCACCCACGATCAGGCAGAGGCCATGAGCATGAGCAGCCACATCGCCGTTCTGAACGCCGGAGCCGCCGAACAGTAGCCGCCTGATTTGCAATGAAATCAGGCGGCCATCTGTTTGCTTTCAGAATGAATGGCACAGTGAACGATTATGGTAAGCCACTGCTCTTTTCTCTACCGTTGCAACGGGCGCAGAAACCATACAGAAACGAGTAATGTCAGAACTTCTGCCACAGGGACAGCAAGCCATACGCCTGTTAATCCGAATTTCTGCGGCAGCACAGTCAGGAACAAGAGCAGCAGGGCAAATGAACGCAAAAATGTGATCAACCCGGAAAAATGCCCCTTTCCGTATGCCATCATCCGAACCGCAGCAAAAATATTGACTCCCGAAAACAGAAACCCAAGTCCGTAAATTCTCATTCCGGATACGGCAATGGAAAATACAGGACTGAAGGTACCCGCAAAGCAGGACACGCCTGCCGGAGCGAGAAAGTAGGTCAGCGCATAGATGACAAGAGGAGCAATTGCGAAAAAACGATGTGCATATCGCTCCAGGTTCCGGCAAACGTCTGTCTTTCCGTCCCCGTATGCATAACTCAGCGGAGATGCCATGCCCATAGAAAATCCAAAATAGACCCCAATAAACAGAAATTGCAAATACATAATGATGGAAACCGCCGCTACGCCGTCTTCACCGGCGAAAGCAAGTGCAGTGCGGTTAAATACGATCGTTGTGATCGCAATGGCAAGCTGATCCACAAATTCGGATGCGCCGTTCACCATACAATGCAGCGCCTCCTTTGCGGATAGTCCATGCAGCGTAAAGGATATGGATTTGTGCATTCGTACAAAATAGTAGACACCCATAAGAAATGACAGCACCAAGCCTAAAATTGTAGCCAGCGCGGCTCCATAGATACCCATGTGCATACGTCCGACCAAAACGTAGTCAAGAATGATGTTCAAAACACCGCCGGACAGTGCTGTTGCAAAACTGTATGTGGGAGAGCCGTCTACACGAATAAAGTAAGTGAACAACTCTTTCCCAATCACGACAGGAGTAGCCCAAAGCCACCAAAGTGCGTAGGTTTTGCACCCTGCTATCGTTACATCGGTTGCACCGAGCAGGGTCAGAATCTTTGATAGATTCGTAAGAACAATCAGAGAAACAAGACAGCCCAGCAGAATAGCCGCAACAGAACTGACAGAAAAGGCGCGGCTTGCCTTTTCTGTTCTGCTTCTGCCGATATGCAAGGCCGCAACTGCGCTGCCGCCGGTAGCAAACACAAGCGCAATTCCAGTCAGCACATTCACAACTGGATAATCGATATTGATTGCAGCAAGTGCATTTGTTCCGACATAGGCAGAAACGAAAATGCCGTCAATAATGGTATAGACGGTGTTAAACAGTGATGTCAGATAAGTCGGAATGATAAATTTTAGAAGCGTTCCGAAACGCACCTCTTTTTCAGAGGCAAAAATCAAAGTGTTTTCCATAATAGTTCCCTCCTGTTACTATCATAAACCTTCAAGTTACTTGAATGTCAACAGAGGATGTGCTATAATCTTTTTAGGAGGGGAACCTTATGGCTTGGAACTTTCAAATTGGAGAAATTGCCCGCTTTTTTGATGTACCGGCTTCTACACTTCGGTATTGGGAAGATAAAGGCGTTCTGCATCCGAAAAAAGGAATTGAAAACCATTATCGAGAATATACCATTGAGGACCTGATGACGATCTCCGATGTAATTTTTTATAAAAATCTTGGCTTGCAGTTGAAGGAGATCTGCGAAATGGATGGCTCATCCCCTGAGCAGCATGGAAAACTATTTGATGAAAAGCTCTCAGAACTGGAACGACAGCAAGAACTGCTTGCTCACCGAATGGAGAAGCTGCGCTGCCATATACAAGCTGTGAAAACACTGACTGATTTGAGAGAGCACCCTTATCAGAAGTCAGATATTGACACAGAATGCATCGTGTCTTTTGATTTGATTGAACGAGACAAGCTGCGTCAATATATTGAAAACCCCTACCTTTATTCACGAGTGCAGCACTCGCAAACACTGCCGCAGGAACGACGCGGCCTTGCCGTTCCTGCCGATATGCGTTCAGCGTTCCCGGAATCCAGTGTTCTTTGGCAAAAGCAATCGTCTCGATACGTGACTTTTTTAATGAGCGAAGAAGTGACTGCCGGTTTCCCAAATGACTTAGCCAAGCACTTGGCACACATTCAAAAATCGCACCGTACCGGTGCAATCATCAGTCGTTTTCTGCTCTGTGCACAGGAAAATGGAAAGATATATGATTTCTATAAGACTTTTGTGGAAATTCTGCCGGATGCAATGAAATAGCAAACTCCCTCATGTTTCAGAAAAAACATGAGGGAGTTTGCTGTGTGATGCTTGCCTTGCACACCAGAATCTGTCGGCTAACAGTCATAAGTTTGAATTAGTTCCTTATCACTGTTAAGCCAACCCTTAGAGGGATTTTAATACGCCCGACACAATTTGCCCATTCAGGCATAAACTGCCGTGCGACCTGCAGAGTCGGAGTTTTCAGGCATAGACGGAGAAAATGCTGTTTTTCAAGAACTGTGTGGTTTTCTGCGAAAACATCTGCCTTTCCTGAATTATTTAGAAACTTTTGCAAACACAGAGCAAACCGGCTCTTTTGGGATTACGGGGACGATCGCAGTCAAACAGCAGTCGCAGTCATATCATGACAGAACCGTATTTCAGAAAACGCGCGGCTTGAAGAATTTTACGAGCAGTGCGTTTTATGTTGAATGTGCTTATGCTGCCGCCGCTTCTTCCGACTCTGCCAGCTTCTGCGGCCTGCGCTTTTTGAAAGGAGGGTGTCACAAAAAAATTGTCCGGATTTTGGTGAATCTGCTGGAAATGAAAAAATAATGTGAAACCGGTTGACATATGAAAAAATACAGGATATATTTATGCTGTAAGATGTGTCAACCGGTTGATATATTCTGCATACGAAGATCCCGAAAGGTACATGAACACACAATGCGCAGAGGAAGGAATGAATTATGAAAAAACTGATTTCGATTCTCTTATGTGGCATGCTGATGCTGACGATGCTTGCAGCATGCGCAAAGACCGAGACTAGCACGGATGCCGCAGCAGACACGGCTCCACAGACAGAAAACGCTGCTGAACAAAGCGGGGATGCGGCTGCAGCGCAGACGACGATCGTCTGGCAGAGCTGGGATTCCTATTCTAAGTATGAAGCAGCGATCCTTGCCTTTGAACAGGCGCACCCTGAGATCCATGTGGAATACGAGCAGGTTTCTGACTACATGACAAAAATCATGACCGAAGCGACCAGCGACGAACTGCCTGATCTGATTTCCTGCAAGAGCGGCTATACGCCGATCTTTGCGGATGCCGGTATCCTGCAGGCGCTCGATGTCAGCGCGCTGCAGGCAGACGCCGAATATGACTATGCGGATTTCTGGGAAACGACCTATGACTACTGCACCTATGACGGTACGTATTACGCACTGCCGATCGACGGCGGCGGTTATGCTTGGGTCTACAATGAACAGATGTTTGATAAGCTTGGCATCACCGTGCCGGAAAACGGTTTCACCTGGACGCAGTTCCGCGAGGTATGCCAGACGCTTGTTGACCATAAAGACGAACTTGGCATCAGCTATCCGACGCTGATCAATGACTATGGATTCCGTACGATCTATCCTTGGGCAGCGCAGAATGGCGCGGAATATCTGAATGCAGATAATACGGCTTGCCTGCTGAATTCCGAACAGACGCTCGGCGCGATCGAATATCTGCAGACGCTGATCGCAGATGGATACATGCCACCGATGGAAAAGCTGGATGAAGGCACATATCCGATCGTTGGTATGCTGAACTCCGGAGAGATCGCTATGGGCCGGATCGCTCTGTGGGAAACGACAGCACTGGAAGACAGCGCGAACGTTACCTGGCAGGTCATGCATTCTCCGTGCGCCGATAACGGCAAACAGGCAGAGATCCTCTATATCAACACCATTGCGATCTCTGCCACCAGCAAGAACCAGGAAGCAGCACAGACATTTATCAAGTATATTACGGGCAAGGAAGGCCTGAGTATCCTGCTCAAGGGTACCAGCGATCCGCAGACATCTGTCAGAAAGTCTTTGCAAGAGCTGTCCATTTCCATGTTTACCGAAGACAAGCACATGCACATTTACAATGACGCGTTGGAATACAGCACCTGGATCCCCAACCTGGTGAGCTACGAAGACCAGCTGACGTTCATGCAGCAGAAGCTGGACGAAATTTGGTATAACAACGCTGAACCCGCGGCAGTTTTGACCGAGATCGAGAGCGGTATTAACGATATCCTGCAGGAGTAACACGGCTGATGTATTTGTGCGCCTCCCGCGAAGGGAGGCGCACGATCTGCCAGGCAAGGAGATGATTCTATGAAGACACAAAACCGGGAACGGATCTGCGCTGTTTTGTTCCTGCTCCCGAGCGCGCTGCTGCTGCTGATTTTCGTGTTATGGCCGATGCTGTATTCTGGCGTGATGTCTTTTTTCAACTGGGATCCGCTGAAAGGCGCCAGCTTTATCGGCATAAAGAACTTTGTCAAACTGATGGGAGACAAGCTGTGGTGGACAAGTCTTGCGAACACCCTCTTTTATATCGTATTGAATGTTCCGCTGATTATCCTGCTCGCGCTCGCAATGTCGGAGCTTGTCGTAGCCTTGGCAAAACGCTCCATGTTTTTATCCAAGCTTTTTAAGAGCGTATATTTTTTACCGGCAGTATTGTCGCTGGTGGCGACAAGTATCGCCTGGCGGTATCTGCTGAACACCAATACCGGTTCGATCAATGGGATCCTGGTCACGCTGGGATTGGATCCGGTTGGGTGGTTTACAAACAGCAAGCTGGCTATGCTCTCTATCGTCATCATTACGACCTGGCGCTGGGCTGGGTACTATATGGTTATGATCGTGGCCGGGCGCCTGAGTATTTCTGAAGAGTACTACGAAGCAGCAAATATTGACGGCGCAAACGGTTGGCGGAAGTTCACCGGTATTACGCTTCCGCTTATCAGTCCGGTCCTGTACGTGATCGCATTGATGAGCGTGATCGGTTCGTTTCAAGAGTTCGACCTGTTTTATATGATCACATCAGGCGGTCCGGGAACTGCTACCTATGTGACCGGTCTGTATCTGTATGAGGCGGCATTTACCTCGAGAAAAATGGGATACGCCTGCGCGATGGCAGTCGTACTGTTTGTGATCGTATTTGCGCTGACAATGCTGCAGTCGAAAACGGCGGACAAGCTGGGAGGATAATATGAAGCAAAACGGAAAACCAATACGGGCCGGCGGCGTTATTACCAAACTTTGCGCGCTGCTGTTTGCGGTGATTACCCTTTTGCCGTTTGCCTACGTTCTGTCGATTTCTCTGAAGACGAAAAACGACCTGTATGTCTTCCCGCCAGAATTGTTTACGAAGAATATCCAATTACAGAATTTTGTTGATGCCTGGGGACTATTTGACTTTCCGCGAGCGTTTCTCAATTCTTTTGCGGTTGCTGTCCCGACGACGCTGCTGACAGTTTTGTTCTGCAGTTTGGCGGCCTACGCATTTACAAGACTTCGTTTTCGCGGGAAAAACCTGATTTTTGCGTTATATCTGTCTACAATGATGATCCCGATCGTTGTCCGGCTCATCCCGTCTTACATGCTGATCAACAAATTAAAACTGCTGAACACATATGTTGGTCAGATCCTGCCGCTTACAGCATGGTCCATCCCTTTTGGAACGTTTCTGATGCGCCAGTTCATTGCATCTGTGCCGGTCCAGCTGGATGAAGCGGCAAAGATCGATGGAGCAGGTTTCAGCCGGATTTTTTGGCAGATCGTCGCGCCGAACGCCAAATCCGGTATGGTCACGCTGGGAATCTATGTTTTTATCTCCAGCTGGAACAACCTCCTGTGGACTCTTCTGGTTGTCAACAAAGAAAAAATGTGGACGACCACATTGGCGCTGGCGTCTATCACAGGGCCGTCTGTAGAGTATGTACCGCCATGGAATCAGACAATGGCAGCTATGCTGATCGCAATCGTACCGGTCCTGCTGCTGTATATCTTTTTCCAGAAATATTTTGTACAGTCTGTGGCAATGAGCGGAATCAAATGAGCGAGGAAAATATGAAAGGTTTAATTGTAACTGCCGATCATACAGTGCAGCTGGTTGACGATATCCCGATGCCGGAGATCGGCCCATATGAGGCGCTGGTCCGGATCGACTGCTGCATGATCTGCAACGGCACGGACATGGAGATTCTGTGCGGCCAACTGCCGGAAGCGGCAGAATACCCGCTGATGCTTGGCCATGAGTCGGCTGGGCATGTGATCCGAATCGGAGAAAAGGTCCGCAGCTTTCAGCCCGGGGATCAGGTCATTCGAGCGTGCCTTCCGTCGAATGCACGCTATGCGAGCAGCTGGGGCAGCTTCAGTGAATACGGCGTAGTCCTGGACTATGCAGCTGCTGCAGCTGACGGGCTGCCGGAAAATATGATCCGTGGTGGCATGACGCAGCAAAAAGTGGATGCGCGGATCAGCCCGGAGGTCGCGTCGCTGATGATTACGCTGAAGGAGACCTACAGCGCCCTTGTGCGCGTCGGAGCGTCGCGGGCGGATACGATCGTGATTTTGGGCGATGGTCCGGTCGGGCTGAGCATGCTGTACGGCTGTGGCGTGATGGGGATCCAGAATGTAACGATCATCGGCAATCATCGGGAAAATCTGGAATGTGCGGAAAAGCTTGGCGCTCGGCAGATCGTTTGGGCGAAGGATGCTGCACAGCTGCAGCAGGTACAAACGGGGCTCGGCGGACAAGTGTCGCTGTTCATCGATACGGTTGGTACGGCGCAGACGATTGCGCAAGGACGCGGTCTTCTGTGCGAGGATGGGCTTGTTGCAGTTTACGGACTGCGTACAGGCAACGAGCTGACGCTTCCGCTTGCTGGCAGCCGGAATTTTGGACTCCGGTTTGTTCAGTGGCCGGTGCAGCGGCAGGAATATCTGGCACACGAACCGGTTACCAGAGCGATCTTGAATGGGAAACCTGACCCGGAACTGCTGATCTCCCATCGCTATCCGCTTTCGGCGTTCGCGGAAGGGTTTGAACAGATCCGCAAACGGCAGGCGCGAAAAGTCGTTTTGTATATGCATGAGGAGTCATAAAATGATCGATTTTTTGAAGAACAGGGACGCACTGAAAGACGAGCTTGATGTCTATTACAGTGCCTGCCCCTATGATTGCAGTGCAGAACAGGCGCAGCTCGACCGCTGGTATGATGCAGCGGCCAGCAAGACGGTCTACGAGAGAAAAGCGTTGGTTTACCGTGGCGCAGCGGAGTTATGCCCTGTACAGATATTTGACCATTCGCCGTTTTATTATGAGATACGCTCCGGTCGGGAGCGGAATACCAGCCAAAATGGATTTCCACCAGGACCCGGACTGGAAGGATGGTATATGCGTAAGCATCTTGCGCTCAATGCGCCGTTTGTAGACTATATCCAGACTTATGAGAAGCAGGATCTGGTTTGGGGCGGTGTGTTTTCTGATCATGCGCATCATACGGTTGGTTACGATACGCTTCTGCGGATCGGCTATTCCGGGATCGAACAGGACGCACAGAAATATCTGGAGAAGGAAACGGATCCGGAAAAACAGGGGTTTTACAGAAGCGTGATTACGGCTTGCGAGGCAATGCGGCAGATAGGACTTCACTATGCGCAGGCTGCTGCCGCGCGGTTGGAGCAGCCGGTTTCGCCGGAGGCGGCAGAGTCGCTTCGCATGATCCGCGACACGGCGGGACGCGTGCCGTATATGCCGCCGAAGACGTTTTATGAGGCACTCGAGGCCATTCTTTTTGCAAAGGAACTGGCGATCGATCTGGAGGGCGTTGCAGTCGCAGTCCTGGGACATCTTGACCGCCTTTTGCAGCCGTTCTATGCACATGACATAGAAACGGGGGCGCTGACCTATGAGGAAGCAAAGAACTTGATGGCCTTTTTCCTGTATCACACGGATGGGCGCTGGGAGTTGACAGAGCACACGTTTGCGTCGACAAACTGCAGCCTTGTGATCGGCGGCTGCGACGGAAACGGGAAACCGATCTATAATGATGTAACGCGGATGATCCTGGAGTGTTATGAGGACTACGGATTTGTCAACCCAAAGATACAGGTTCGGATCGGCAGCGGTTATCCGCAGGAGCTGCAGCAGATCTGTGCACGGATGATCGCGAAGGGCTGCAATGTTTTCTCTTTCCTGAACGACGATGTACAGATCGAGGCGGCTGTCCGGATGGGAAAGGCGCGGGAAGACGCCCGGATGTATTCTGCCGGCGGCTGTCAGGAGCCGATCCTTGATAACTGTGAGTTCAACAGTCGAGCCTTCGTCTATATCAGCCTCCCGCAGCTACTGAACGCGATGCTGGATCCGGCACTGTGCAGCTTGCTGCCGGGCAGACAAAACCTTCCGAAAAATGGACAGTATCCGGATTTTGAATCCTTTTATCAGGCATACATGCAGCAGTTGTCCGACCTTTATGAGGATCTGGTGCAGCATCTCAATGAGCGGGAATCCCATCTGCCGGAGTTTTGCTGCCTGCCGCTGCTGTCGTGCACGATGACAGGCTGTCTGGAATCCGGACGTGATATGACTGCCGGCGGTGCGAAATATAACGCGATCAGTCTGCCGTTGGTCGGGATCGGAACGGCAATTGACAGCCTTTTGGCGATCCGCCAGGTCGTATATGAGGAAAAACAAATGACCCTGGCAGAGCTTGCGAATTTGCTGCAGCAAAACTATGCGGCGCAGCCGCGGATGCGGGACTATCTGCAGAACCGCTGTGCAAAATACGGCGATGACTCAGATACCGTCAATACGTTCTCGGCTCGCTTCTTCCATGACGCCGCAGAGAAAACCAGCGGTTACCGCAGCGCACGCGGTGCGATATATGAAGCCTCTCTATTCGTGTTCTACCTGTTTGACTGGATGAAAGAGCATGTCGGTGCGACCGCGGATGGGCGGGAGCGCGGACATGTGCTTTCACGCGGCATGAATCCGCCGGATACCAGCGCACATAACAATATTCCGGAACTGCTGCATACAGTGTCTTCTCTGGACCTAGCCGAATGGCCGGGGGCGGCTGTGCTGTATCTGGAAATGCCTGTTGAGGCTGGCAGCAGCGCGCATACGGCAGCGCATCTGCAGTGGGTGATCAACGGTTTCCAACACGCTGGCGGCAGTGCACTGGACCTGCAGATGCTGGATCCGCAGCAGCTGATCGAAGCACGCAGGGATCCTGCATCACACAGCAATATTATCGTGCGGGTCTGTGGTTTCAGTGCGTACTTTACGTCGCTTGATCCTGAAATTCAGGATGAGATTATTGAAAGAAGCTTTGCAAATGGATAAGGACTCTCTGTTTATCAGCAATCTGCAGCGATTCAGCGTCCATGACGGACCAGGGCTGCGGACAACGGTATTTACAAAGGGCTGCAATCTCCGGTGCGCTTGGTGTCACAATCCGGAAACACAGATGACAGGCAGACAGCTGCAGCATGCAAGGACACGCTGCAAGCATTGCGGCGCCTGCCTCGCAGCGTGTCCAACTGGTGCGCTGCATGCCGACGGAGAAAAAATCGCTGTCGATCAGGCACACTGCCGGCTCTGCGGAGCATGCATCGAAGCCTGTTGGACCGGTGCACTGTCGATGATCGGTCGGGAGCTGACAAAGCAGGAATTGCTCGCGGCCTTAAAGAAGGACAGAACTGTATTCCCTGATTTTGGAGGCCTGACTGTCTCTGGAGGAGAACCGCTGCTGCAAGCCGCGCAGCTCGCAGGGATCTTACCTGCGGTCAAGGCAGCGGGCTATCATGTTGCGGTCGATACAGCAGCGGATGTGCCTTGGGATCGCTTCGCAGCGGTATTGCCTTATACAGATCTGATCCTGTTCGATCTGAAAGCCATGTCGGCTGCGGTGCACCGTACCTATACGGGGGCTGATAATAGCCGGATCTTGGACAACTATGCCCGTTTGACAGAAACCAATGTGCAGCTTTATATTCGAGTTCCGCTTGTGCATGCGGTCAATGATACTGAGGAGAACATTGCGCTGATGCATGACTTTCTCAAACGGTTTCCACCAGCGGAGCGGCTGGAATTGCTGCACTATCATAACCTCGGCCGTGCGAAGGCCGATGGGCTCGGCTGGGACCAGGCTTTGTTTCAGGCACCGGAAGCTGCGAGGATCCTGCAGATCCGGGATGCGCTGGAAGGCTGTGCAAAAGCGATCTTGATATCATAAATTTGGAGGAGACTATGCTGAAAGACCCGGGGAAGCATATCGGGGATACCTGGTATTACATAGAAGAGAATATATGCCACTGCTTTTATCTGACTTGCCCAGATACACAACCCCGGCATCAGTGCTGGGATATTGCACATGCAACCAGCCGGGACTTGATCCATTGGACGAAACATGGCATTGTAATCCCGAAGGGCCAAGACGGCGAGTGGGACTGCAGCTGCCTTTCAACCGGAAGTGTGATCCGCTTTGATAACCGGTATTGGATGGCGTATTCAGGAAAATGGGATGGGGAGATCGTCCAAATCGGTCTGGCGGTCTCGGATGATCTGCACACATGGAAAAAGTGCAATTGGAATCCGGTCTGCAAGCCGGACGGCGAGCTGTATGCCAAGCGCGGCCGCGGGGTACGTACGTTTTGTCATTGGCGTGATCCGTTTCTTTTTAACGATCACGGAACAGTATATATGCTTACTTGCGCGACGCATCCGGATGCACCGGCAGATGGGTGCGGGACGGTCGGGATTTGCTGTACAGAGGACATGCGGAATTGGCGGCTTCTCCCGCCGATTGAGATCGAGCCAATCGCGCAGGAACTGGAATGCCCGCAGATCCTGCAGATCGAGGATCGGTATATTCTGCTGTTTTCCTGCTATGAGAAATTGTTTTGTCATCGGCTGCAGCAAAAATATGGGGCAGCCCTGCGGCAGACATCGTATTATATGACGTCGAATCATCGATGGGGACCATATCAGTTTGAGGAACAGCTGCAGCTGCTGCCGATGTATGAAACAGACCGGAACCGCAGTGTCCAGTATGCCAATCGGCTGATACAGTTCAAGAGCCGTTGGTTTTTGATGGGGACAGTCTGGTCGGAGCAGGGGGATTATATTGCGGACCCGATGGAATATAGCCTGTTGGATGGGAAGTTATGCCTTAATAAATAAGAAATTGGTTGTACTTGGTTTGGCCGTGATATATAATGGAACGGGAATACAAGGAGAATCTAAGCAGGAGAGACGGATAAATGTCAAACATCAAGGATGTGGCGGCACTGGCTGGCGTGTCAGTTACGACAGTTTCGCGTGTGCTGAATAAGCGTGGATATATCTCAAAAGAAGTGTACGCAAAGGTGTACGACGCGATGGAACGGCTGGATTATCAGCCAAACCAGATCGCCAGGAGTTTGTATTCACAGAAAACGAACTGTGTCGGCGTCTTGATCCCCGATGTTTCACATCCGTTTTTTGCAGAGATCGTTAAGCGCATCGAAGGAGAACTCAATCAGCAGGGATATCGAATCTTCCTCTGCAATGCCGTCGGCGATGGCGTCAGGGAACAAGAATACCTGTCTATGCTTCGGCAGAATAAGGTAGATGGGATCATCATTGCGACGCATATGCTGGAGACCTCCTTGTACGAGAGTCTGGACCTGCCAATCGTTGCACTTGATCTGGAACTGGGAGAAAGTATCCCGACGGTATGCGCCGATCATGAAAAGGGCGGCCGATTGGCGGCGCAGGAGCTGATCCGGAGTGGATGCCGCTGTGTGTTGAATGTTGGCGGTAATATGGACGTCAAAACGCCATCGATCCGCCGTTACCGCGCCTGCGAGGTGATGCTGCAGGAAGCAGGCGTCGACTGCATCAACGCCTGTTTGGAGCAGGAGTTTAACCGGCAGACCTACCAGGTGGAGATCGAGCGGCTGCTGAGGCAATATCCACAGGCAGACGGTCTGTTTTCTACCGATTTGATCGCGTTGAATGCGATGAAACTGCTGAACACGCATGGTGTAAATGTTCCGGATGCCTTCTCGATCGTCGGATACGACGGTGTAGAGATCAGCAGTTTGTGTACGCCGGCACTGACGCATGTGCGTCAGCCTCTGCAGCAGCTTGCGGATGTGTGTGTACAGACGCTTGTACGTAAAATGCAGGGAGAAAGTTTGACAAAGAACGTGATTCTGGAAGATGTAGAGCTCGTCCGGGGCGGAACGACCCGCCCAATGGCAGATCCGGTGTGAGCGGAATATATGCCGCTCGGCCGGCCTATGCCGACGGGGTGCAATTTAGAAAAAAACCCAAACGGACGGGCACCTCCCATGAAAGAAACACCAAAGTTTCTGCAAGCGGCGGTGCCCGGAGGGCGGCAGAGGGCTATGCAGAAAATGATCGGTCTGCCGCCTTGCTTTTTTCGTTTAAATTGACGATTGACTTCCCGGTGCGGCGCGGCTATAATAGCGCCAACAACGAAATACCAACGAAACCTTTGAGAAAGAGGAGTACCCTTACAAAACCGGGCGTCAGAGAGCTGCCGGCGGTGTGAGTGCAGCGGAACGGCGTAAGGGGAATGGACTTTTGAGGGCGGCCTGAACGCATCCGGGCGGATGCAAGTAGGAGCCGACGGGTGCCCACCCGTTATCCACCGGGATGCGTATGATGGTACGCAGCAGCGAGCGGACGCGCAAGCGTCAATTTGGGTGGTATCGCAGGAGTGCAGCTCTTGTCCCATGAAGGGGATAAGGGGCTGTTTTTTTTATACTCCAAATTCGGCCGTCGGCAGCGGCCCCTCCATCCGCCACCCAGAAAATCAAACGGCGAAACGCCAACATGGAGGAACACATCATGAAAAACCTGAACCTGAGAAAACTTGCAGCAGCCATCCTGACCGCAGCCGTTCTGCTGACCATGACGGCCTGCGCCGCCGGACAGAAGCCAGCTGAAAGTACCGCGGCCGAACCCGAGACCACACAGCAGATAGCCGCGCCGAATCCCGCACAGCAGACCTTCCGTGTCGGCATCTGCAACTATGTGGACGACGCTTCTCTCAACCAGATCGTTGAGAACATCCAGACGCGGCTTGCCGAGATCAGTGAAGAGACCGGCGCACAGTTCGAGATCGATTATGATAACTGCAATGCGGATGCGACGGTCATGGAGCAGATCATCGCGAACTTCCAGAGCAACGGCGCAGATCTTTTCGTCGGCGTCGCCACCCCTGTCGCCATGCGCATGCAGACGGCCGCGGAGGACAGCCGGACGCCTGTCGTCTTTGCCGCCGTCTCCGACCCCATCGGCGCGGGGCTTGTGCAGTCGCTGGAAGCCCCGGGCAGCAACGTGACCGGAACCTCCGATTATCTGGATACCGCAGCCGTTATGAATCTGATCTTTGCGGCCGACCCGGACGCATCGAAGATCGGTCTTCTGTATGACGCCGGGCAGGATTCCTCGACAGCGGCCATTGCCAGTGCAAAGGCCTATCTGGACGAGAAGGGCGTCGCATATGTTGAGCACACCGGCAGCACGGCGGACGAGGTCATGCTGGCCGCGCAGGCCATGGTCGCAGACGGCGTTGACGCGGTCTTCACGCCGACCGACAATTCCATCATGAAAGCCGAGCTTGCCATCTATGAGACGTTCATCGACGCGGGCATTCCGCAGTACACCGGCGCAGATTCCTTCGCGCTGAACGGCGCGTTCCTGGGCTACGGCGTCGACTATGCGAACCTCGGCCGGGAAACGGCGGACATGATCGCGGATATCCTTCTGAACGGCGCCGATCCCGCGGCCACGCCGGTCAAGACCTTTGATAACGGCACGGCAGCCATCAACACGGAGACCTGCACGGCGCTTGGCCTTGACTTTGACACAGTCAGCAAGGCGTTCGAGCCGTACTGCACCAAGATCACCACGCTGACGACGGCGGAGAGCTTCTCGTAACCGGAGCGGCGAACAGACAACTGCCCGGAGCCGGTATGCGGCCGGCTTCGGGCGCTTTTAAAAAGAAAGAGGGACCATCATGGATCTATCGAGTGTTCTGGGACTGATACAGACGGCGCTGGAGCTGGGGCTCATCTGCTCCGCGACGGTATTGGCGCTGTATCTGAGCTACACGATGCTGAACGTCTGCGATCTGTCAACGGACGGCTGCTTCACGCTGGGCGCTGTGACCGGCGCGGTCACGGCCATGGCGGGCCATCCGGTGCTGGCAATTTTCGCGGCGATGGGCGCAGGTCTGGCGTCCGGGCTGGTCGTGTCTGTGCTGCAGACGCGCATGGGCATCAACAGTCTGCTTGCCGGGATCATCGTCAATACGGCGCTGTACTCCATCAACATTGCCATCATGGACGGCGCGTCGCTTCTGAGCCTCAACAAAACGCAGACCGTCTTCACGCTCATGAAAGCGGCGCTGGCCGATACGCCGCTGGCCGGACTGTATAAGCTTCTGACGGCGCTTGCGGCGGTGGCGCTGATCGTGCTGTTTCTGACGCTGTTTCTTCGTACCCGCATGGGCCTCGCCATCCGCGCGACCGGCAATAACCCCGATATGGTGCGCTCGTCCTCCATCAACCCGGCAGTGACGACGACGATCGGCCTGTGTATCGCGGGCAGCTTTACGGCGCTGTCCGGCTGTCTGCTCGCGCAGTACCAGAAGGCGGCGGATATCAACATCGGGCAGGGCATGGTCACCATCGCGCTGGCCTCGCTGCTGATCGGCAGCACCGTCCTTGGCCGCGGCGGGATCCTCCTGCGTGCGGTGGGCGCGGTCCTGGGTGCGGTGATCTTCCGGTTGGTCTATACCGTCGCGCTGCGGCTGGACATGCCGGCGTTCATGCTGAAGCTGGTATCGGCGGTCATCGTCGTGCTTGCGATTTCGATCCCATACCTCAAAACGCAGCTGCCGGTCCTCCGGCGCCGCATGCAGAGAAAGGCGGGCTGAGACACATGCTGGAGCTGAAGAACATCTCCAAGACCTTCAATCCCGGAACGGTCAACGAGAAGTGCGCCCTGCACGAGCTGTCGCTCAGCGTGCCGGACGGAGATTTTATCACGATCGTCGGCGCAAACGGCGCGGGAAAATCCACGCTGTTCGGCGCCATCAGCGGCAGCTTTCTGACGGACAGCGGCGAGATCCTGCTGGACGGACAGGATGTGACGCTCCTGCCGGAATATCGGCGGTCGAAGATCATCGGCCGTCTGTTTCAGGATCCGATGCGCGGCAGCGCACCGGGGATGACGATCGAAGAAAACCTGGCGCTGGCGGCCGGCCGCAGCGGCTGGCTGGGGCATATCAGCCGCCGGGACCGCGAGTGCTTCCGCGCGCAGCTGCGCGAGCTGGATATGGGCTTGGAAGATCGGCTGCGGCAGCCGGTGGGGCTCCTGTCCGGCGGTCAGCGGCAGGCGCTGACGCTTCTGATGGCGACGATCGCCAGACCGAAGCTCCTGCTGCTCGACGAGCATACCGCAGCGCTCGACCCCGGTGCGGCAGAGAAGATCCTTGCCATGACCACGCGCATCGCGGCGGAACAGAAGCTGACGTGCCTGATGGTGACGCATAATATGCGCGCCGCGCTCGCGCTCGGCAATCGGACACTGATGATGAACAGCGGACAGATCATTCTGGACGTCAGCGGCGAGGAACGCGCGCATATGGATGTGAACGACCTTCTCCGGCGCTTCCGCTCCGGAACCGGCGAGACGCTGGACAACGACCGCATCCTGCTCGCCTGAAGCCTGCGGCAGTGAAAATACAAAGTGAAACAGAACGCCGCCCGCCGGAATGCTCCGGCGGGCGGCG
>OMER01000357.1_pt1 | contig 35943 bp, 30 predicted proteins | sample 1645431 | NCBI WGS metagenome assembly OMER01 (sample SAMEA103958144, study PRJEB25191) | human gut metagenome | reverse complement strand
AACCCCCGCTACAAACCCCTTTGACAGTGTGTTTTCCTAATAGGCGCTAATCATAGGTGTCTGCCACTCTTTCCAAAATGGATTCCTTGGGTATAGATGCTAAAGCCTCACGGAATTTCAAATAATCGTTTTTGAGGATGGCTTGTGCCTTGAAAATCGGCCATCCCATACTGGAAAGAAAAATATTCTTTATTGTTTCGCTTATTGGATATATCGGAATTCGCTTCTGCGGTTCCCGAAGTGAAATGTATTTATATATTTTTCGAGACTCCCATTCATATTTCCATTCAAAAATATCGCTTTTGCTTAATTTATAGTATGGCAATGTATAAATGTCATCCCGCAATGCCACTAACTCAGGATTGCGTTGGCGAAGCAAAGACTCACCAGTATCACATAGCACACCCTCAAAACCTGTGTCGTTCTTGGCGGCAAATATAATTTTGCCATGAGCATACGAAGGAATCTTCAAGCCGCTTTTCAGAGACATGATGACGCCTTCTATATTGGAAACTTCATCGAGAACAATAACCTCGACAGGGGATGCTTGCTCCATGTAGGTGGACGTTGTTTTCCATCGTCCAGGCTCACTCTCAAATTCTTCCCACTCCCAAAAGCCGATGCGACCGGGTTCCGTTGGGCCGTCATCGCAAAAAACGAACAGGCGATTATCATGTATTTGCTCTTTTTGCTTGTCGAAATAAGGAGCCACAAGGACACCGCCAACAGCGTCCGCCAGTCTTAGCATCCAAATGTCTCTGTTCTTGTCCGGGCGGTTGACCTTGCACAACGAAATCCAATGTTTATTCATTTTATCCTCTCCTGCATTAAGTGCCTGCTCCTTTGCGGCACGGCATTTATCTATTCCGAATATAGGCCCTACATGCTGCTGATAGTTTGTAGCATGCAACACTTCGCCATTTGCTGTGCAAATCCATTTTTCAGACGATATCAACATTTCTGCTAACTTAGGCAAATTGGATTGAGGCCTGGGCGCTCGTTTCTCTCCGTTACTCGCAATATCATCGTATCTAACAGAATACGATATGTCTGCACTTTTGTCAGAGGTTTGCTCGTATCCAACTTCAGTTACCCATCTACGAGGAGCAAATTTCCCCCATCTCTTTGGCGGTTCCATAACTTTGCATGCCCACAAATTATGTTGAGCATATTTTACATCTTCGTAATGTACCGTTTCAACGAACAACCCATTGGGATCTCCGAATTCGCTATCTGACAGGAGCGATTTACATGCAGATATGGCGCGCTTAGCAGCAACACCATATTTGCTCTCAAGCCATGTCAAAACATAATTGGATAATTCTTCCTCAATCTGCGTTTCTTCTTTCGCAGTAATAGAAAACTTGATTTGGAAAAAGACTTTCATGATGCACTCTCCTCATTTGTTCCTTTTGAAAAACAGTTCTCTTTTTATCAGTTTGTATGCATCGAGAGATATTTCTCCGCATTTCAGAGTCTTGCGAATCCATCGAATTGTTTTGGGGTAATCCTTACTCGTAAAAGCAACTGCGCCAATCGTGTGCGGAACTGGGATCAATGGAGCCTTACATGTTTTTAGCATTCTAACCAAGTGCTCATCTTGGATCGTAACTTTTCCATGATCTGCTTCTCTTTCAAACCGAATCTTCCTAACACAGTCGCATCCTTGGTATACGAGCAGCTCCGTATCAAAATTAAGACCGTCTATTTCCAGTTTCTGTCCTGCGGATAGCTTGTAAATGTGATTTATTCTCCCGTGCTTTTGGATTACCACTTTTCCGTCATATCTACAGAAAACAGATATGCTCTTGAATTTCGGCAGCTTTACGCAGCTGTCTCCATCAAGTACATTCCCATCATAATCCGAAACCTCAATTGATGGTAAAGCCACTTTCCTATTTAAGGGTTGGCGAATTAAATATGAGAATCCTAATGCACCAGATTTGCCGATAGCAACCAGTTGCTCGCGATTCCGTGCATATAACTTATACAGTCGTCCAGTTGTGGAGTTTATTAGGTTTTCCGAAGCTGGATACGCTCTTAGTTCTGCATCATCACCATCAAGATAGAAAAAGAACTGATCCGAATTATGATATATAAAATACGGTTCTTTAATATATGCAGGCCAAATAGGATAAAACTTTGTTGGATGTTCAGTTAAGAAAATTGCATACTTGAGAAAGAATTTGGCCGTTATCTCTGAAAACCGTTTGATTTGAATTTTGTAAAGATACCATGTCGCAAGTGAGCCTGTTTTTGTTCTCAGCACCTCGGAGACTTCGAGGCCTGTAGGAGGATCTCCCAATGGTTTGGATTGTAGTAAATAGTAGGAATCACCAAAGTACGCTTTTGCCCCAGACGGTAGTATCTGCCCCGTCCTTTCATCAAAAAACGAACCCGATGAACTAATCCCAGGCACTTTTGAAGGCCAAAATTTAACCAAATCAGCGGCTGCATTTATATATTCGAGGTTGTATTCACGACTTGGCGTCTCTCCGATATTTAAATATGTAGTCCCTCCTCGTTCGATGCGCTCAAAGGAATATTCATAGGCTTTGCCAGAATTCGTGGTTATTCTAATTTTATCGCACCGTGCTCCAGAATCGGGTGGGCAAAAAAAGCCCATTTGCAAAGCAAAGGATTCTTTTGCTACAGTGATCCGTAACGGCATCAGATGGCTATTGAGATTTCTAAGCCGCCGGCCATATAAGGGATCGAAATGAGCCTGGCGCTCATCACACTCTTTATTTGGAGAAGAGGGATCATGACGAAAGTGTCGTACATTTACGCCCGGTGCCGTAAGCAAAACATTTTGCGCACATAGCTCGCAAACAAAGTAACCACTTTTGGCAGATGCGCCATTTGGATACATTTTACATGCACTCTCGAGACTGATTCGCTTATATCCGATGTCAGCGTCCCATACACATACATGTGATAAAGGCATACAGCTTCACCTCGTAAAAAATATACAAATGCATTATAGCAGAAAATAATTAAATCTGCAACTTTTCAACAATTTTCGAGCGTTAAGAATGGTAATACACTGTCGGATGACCTATGAATGCATCAAATAGATCGCACTTTGATCTATTGTAGATTTCAGCAGCAAAAGAGACGGCGCAGGGAATCCCCTGCGCCGTCTCTTTTGCTATATTCACTTGATCGCCTCGCCAAGCACCTGATGCAGCAGGTCTGTCACACCCTGCGCGGACTGAATGGTGGCGATCATCAGCAGATCGCCGTCCATATCTGACCAGTTGATGTCATATCCGGCACTGCGGATAAGCTGTGCCAAAAATGCCCGCTGGGTGCGTCCGTTGCCCTCGCGGAAGGGATGCAGGTAGTTGGTGGTGCAGTAAAAGTCAGTGATCTCCTCCGCGAATGCGTCATGGGGCAAGCCCTTGAAGTAATTCTGCTCTTTCAGCCGGTCAAAAATCAGCTTGGCCTGCGGTTCAATCTCCTCAGCAGGGCAGAAATCTGTCCCTTTCTTGCTGAGGTTCACCGTACGGATCTGCCCCGCCCAATCGTACAGGTCAGAGAAAAGAAATTGATGGATCGCCTTGTAGTGGGCAAAATCAAAAACGCCTTCCAGCGGGCATTGTTCCAGCTTGGAGGCGTTGACATAGGTGGCGAGAGCCTCCGCCTCTTGCAGTGCGGCCTCGTCATGGATATGCAGTTTGTTCACCAGCACCGTTGTGCCGGGGTAGCAGTTGTCCTGAATGGGATCGATGCTGTACGCCATATCATCGTCACCTCTCGGTTGGTTTGGAAAAACGCCGCAGCAGCTCCGCCGTGGTCACCTCGCCCCGCAGCACCCGCTGGCACTGCTCCCGCATCTGGGGCGTCACCTGACAGCCCTCCATGCGGACGGAGGCCTCTGCGTTCTTCATGGGAAGTGTATATCGTTTGTCGCTGCTCTTGTACATAGAAAAACTCCTCGCGTCATCCGCGAGGAGTCTGGAGCTTGTGGCCGGATTCGAACCGGCGACCTGCTCATTACGAGTGAGCTGCTCTGCCAGCTGAGCCACACAAGCATCAACGCAGATGGTAGTATAGCACACTTTGCCGGCGCCGTCAACCGCTTTTCCGGTGAAGAGAGCCTTTTTCTGCTCCGCCTACTTCCAAAGTGGGTACGTACCGGGAATGACAATACATAATGTAATCGATTGCTGACAACGGCCGCAGATCTTCCGGAAAAGTAAGGAAAACGCCGCCGGCGGTGCGCTGCGCGGCGGCGAGCACTTACGGGAAATCCCCTGCATATTTTTCCGTTCCGGTATACTTTTCACACAAAACAGCACGCCGGCAGCAACCCGGAGGCCTTTACGTTAATTTGACATAATTCTACATGACATAATTTTTACAATGAGTTATCCACAGTTTCCACCACTTTTTCCACACTGCGAAAATCCTTTTAAATACGCTGAATTTTCTTGTTATGGAAGAAAATGTAAGTACCGAAAAACACCTCTTTCACCCGCGAAACACACGCCGTTAGCTTAACATAATGTCATATCATGGAGAAGAACGAAGGATATAGGCGTGATGATTTCCATAACACCGCCGCCGGCGGTTGGTTGACAAAAAGCACCCCCGAAAACGGGGGTGCTTGGTCACAGTAGGGGTGCGCCCAGGTCCATGGTGGCGTAGGCGTTGAGGTCGAGCCCGGCGGTGCGGCCCGCCTGATACTCATAGTAGCCCTGGGCACCGATCATGGCCCCGTTGTCGCCGCACCACTTCAGCGGGGGGAGAAACAGCCTGACGCCCGCCTTGCCGCAGGCGGCATGCAGGTCGGCGCGGATAACGGAGTTGGCGGCCACGCCGCCGGCGGCCACCAGGGTCCTGCGGCCGGTAAGCTCCAGGGCGCGCATGGCGCGGGGCACCAGTTCCCCGGACACGGCGCGGGCAAAGTCCCGGGCAAGTGCCGGGGCGTCCAGCGGCTCGCCCTTCTGCTGGGCGTTGTGCGCCAGGTTCACCACGGCGGTTTTCAGCCCGGAAAAGCTCATATCCAGCTCCGCGCCGGACACATGGGCGCTGGGCAGGTCGTACACGCCGCCTGCGGACTGCTGCGCCAGCTGGTCCATAGGCCTGCCGCCGGGGTAGGGGAGCCCCAGCACCCGCGCCGCCTTGTCGAAGCACTCACCGGCGGCGTCGTCGCGGGTGGCCCCCAGCACGGTCATATCGGTGTAGTCCGCCACATCCACGATCAGCGTATTGCCGCCGGAGATGGCCAGCGCCACGAAGGGCGGCTCCAGCTCCGGAAAGGCCAGATAGTTGGCGGCGATGTGCCCCCGCACATGGTGCACCGGAATCAGGGGCACACCCAGCGCGTAGGCGGCGGATTTGGCAAAGCTGACGCCCACCAGCACCGCGCCGATGAGCCCCGGCGCGTAGGTGACGGCCACGGCATCGATGTCCTTTTTGGCCAGTCCGGCGTCGGCCAACGCCTTGTCCGTCAGGGCGGCGATGGCCTGTACGTGCTTGCGGGAGGCGATCTCCGGCACCACGCCGCCATAGAGGGCGTGCATATCCGCCTGGGACAATATGGCGTCGGACAGCAGCGTCCGCCCGTCCCGGACCACGGCCACCGCTGTCTCGTCGCAGGAGGACTCGAAAGCTAATATGTTCATTGCGCCGCCTCCTCCGTGTAGTATTTCGTCAGGATCAGGGCATCCTCCTTGGGTAGGTCGTAATAGTTGCGGCGGCGGCCCACCTCGCGGAAGCCGAAGCCCTGATACAGCGCGATAGCCGCGGTGTTGGAGGGCCGCACCTCCAGCGTCAGGAACGCCAACTGATTGCCGCGGGCAAAGTTGTCGAATACCTGCAAAAGCTGGGCCGCCACGCCCTGCCGGCGACGGGAGGGGTCCACCGCTACATTGGTGATATAGCCCTCGTCGGCGGCTACCAGCAATCCCGCGTAGCCGATAACTTTCTCCGTCTCCGGCTCCAACGCCACCAAAAAGGCCGCGCACTGGTTGTCCAGCTCCTCGGCCAACATCTGCCGGGACCAGGGGCGGGAAAAGCAGGCCAACTCCAGCGCCGCCACGTCGTTCAAATGCTCCGCCGCCATGGGTACGATCTTGATGTGCTTCATAGCTTTATCCCTTCGCCTCCAGCCAGTTTTTTCCGCAGTGGGCGTCCACCGTCAGGGGAACGGACAGCGCTGCGGCGTGTTCCATCTCCTCCGTGAGGATGCGCTTCACCTGCGCCCGCTCCTCCGCCGGACACTCGGCGATCAGCTCGTCGTGGACCTGCATCAGCAGCCGGGCACGCAGGCCCTCCCGCTTCAGCCGGTCATGCACACGCACCATCGCCAGCTTCATGATATCGGCGGCGCTGCCCTGCACCGGCATATTCAGCGCCACCCGCTTGCCGAATTCCCGCAGGTTGAAATTGCTGCTCTTCAGCTCCGGCAGGGGGCGGCGGCGGTGCATCATGGTCTGCACGTAGCCGTCCTGCTCCGCCTGCGCCACTACGTCGGTCATATACTGCCGCAGGGTGCTGTACGTCTCGAAATAGCGGTCCATGTACGCCTTGGCCTCTGCCACGGTGACGCCGATGTCCTGGGCCAGTGCAAAGGCGGAAATGCCGTACACAATGCCGAAATTCACCGCCTTGGCCCGGCGGCGCAGCTCCGGCGTCACATCCTCCTCTGGCACGTGGAAGACCTTGGCGGCGGTGGCGGTGTGGAAGTCCGCACCGGACAGGAATGACGCCTGCATGACCTTGTCGCCGGACATATGCGCCAGCAGGCGCAGCTCGATCTGGGAGTAGTCCGCATCCACCAGCACACAGCCCTCCGCCGCCGTGAACATCCGCCGCAGCTGGCTGCCCAGCTCGGTGCGTGTGGGGATATTCTGCAAATTCGGCTCCGTGGAGCTGAGCCGCCCGGTGGCGGTGACGGTCATTTGGAAGCTGGTGCGTATCCGGCCGTCCATGTCGATGACCTTCATCAGCCCGTCCACATAGGTACTCTTCAGCTTGGTGTACTGGCGGAAGCACAGTACGTCGTCCACGATGGGATAGGCGTGACGCAGCTTTTCCAGCACATCGGCGTTGGTGGACCAGCCGGTCTTCGTTTTTTTGCCGTGGGGCAGCTGCAATTTCTCGAACAGGATATACCCCAGCTGCTTGGGGGAGTTGATATTGAAAGTCTCTCCGGCGGCATCGTAGATAGCCTGCTCCACGCGGTCCGTGGTCTTCTGCAGAGCTGCGCCGAAATCCGCCAGGGCGTCCCGGTCCACCAGGAAACCAGCTGTCTCCATATCCGCCAGCACCCGGCACAGAGGCAGCTCCACAGTATAATACAATTCCTCCATCTCCAGCTCCCGCAGCTTGGGCGCGAGCGTCCCGTGCAGGGCGGACACGGCGGCGGTGTAGCTGATAAGTGCCGTCTGGGCGGCGATGTTCTCCCCAGCCAGGGGATTGAAGGCATCCGCCGTTAGATGGTCGGGCTGGGGCAGCTGCTCGTTATAGTAGGTGACAAACAGCCGCTGCAGATCGTAGCTGCCGGCGGTGGCGTCTACCAGATAGGCGGCCAGCGCCGTGTCGAAGATGAAACCATCGGCGGGCAGTCCCTGGGCCAGCAGGGCACGCATCATGTCCTTGACATTGTGGCCAACCTTCCGGATATCCGGCGCAAACAGGGCGGACAGCAGCGCCCGCCAATCACCGGCATATCGGTTGACATAAATTTCAACCATCAGAGAGCTGTCTGCCCCGGTCTCGCATTCCACCGCCAGCGCCGCCAGATCCGGTGTACCGTATACGGTCACGTATGCCGCCTCGCGCCACAGGGCCAGGCACGCCTCGGCACGCTCGGCCGTCTCCAGTATTTCCGCCTCCGCGGTATATGTGGGCAGCTCCTCTGCCACGCAGGCCGGGGAGAGCTGGTATTTATCGATGAGCTTCTGGAATTCCAGCTTCAAAAACAGGCCGTACAGCTCCGGCTTGAAGGGCTGGCGCAGATTGGCCTCCGGGTCGAAATCCAGCGGCGCATTTGTGTCGATGGTGGCCAGCCAGTAGCTGCGGCGGGCAGAGGCCTCGCCTTCCTTGAGTTTACATAAAAATCCGGGCTTCAGGGGCACGCTGTCGATGTTCGCGTACACGGCGTCGATGGAGCCATATTGCTGTACCAGCGCCATGGCGGTCTTTTCACCAATGCCGGGCACGCCGGGGATATTGTCACTGCTGTCGCCGGCCAGGGCCTTCAGGTCGATCATGTGGATGGGGTCAAAGCCGTACTCCGCCCGAAAGGCGGATTCGGTCATGCAGCGGTCGCTGTCCGGTCCCTTGCTGCCGGTCAGCAGACGCACATGGGTGTGGGCGGTGATCAGCTGCAGGCTGTCGCGGTCGCCGGTGGCGATGACGCAGTCCCAGCCGACGGCCTCGCACTTGCGGCTGATGGTACCAATCAGGTCATCGGCCTCGTAACCGGACAGCTCATAACAGGGCACGGACATGGCATCAAGCACCTGCTTCAGCGGCAGCATCTGTTCGGCCAGCTCCTCGGGCATACCCTTGCGGTTGGCCTTATAGGCCGCGTCGGCCTTGTGCCGGAATGTTGGTTCCCGCCGGTCAAAGGCAGCGCACACGGCGTCCGGCTTCTCCTGGTCCAGCAGCTTCTGCAGCATGGTGACAAAGCCGTAAATGGCGTTTGTGTGCAGCCCCTGCCGTGTGGTCAGCAGGCGCGCCTTTCCGACGCCGTAATAGGCGCGGTTGACGATACTGTTGCCGTCGAGAACCATCAGTTTCATAGGTGAGCCTCCGTTTTGTGATCGTTTTCAATTTATTATACGCCGATTTTCCCGCCAACACAACCATTTCCGCGCGGAGTTGTTTTGCCTTTTGCGCCGGTCTGACCGGCACCCCCTGCATCTCCTTGGGGCAGCCGTAGACCTGTGGAGAAACGGCAACTCGATACATTGCACATGAAATGCCGATTAGCGGACACAACTGCCGATCTATGCGCAATTATAGAGACGGAATATCGGCAAAACGGAACATTTCATCTCGCGAGCACCACTTTTTGTCGAATGCGGTCGCTGGGTGTCGAACGAAAATGTTGGTTTTCGACAAATTGCCCTTGCATTTGCTGTCTGTTTGTGGTATTTTTGATAGCGTCAAAGCGGTTCGTGGTGTGTATATGGGGAATTGCGTGCCGTTAAAATTATGTTAAAGGGGAAAGTGAATATGGAGAACAAGATCACTGTATGCGTTGCGGATGCGGACCAGGCGTATCGGACAGAGCTGTGCGATTTCTTGAAGAAGCAGGGGGATATCTGTCTGATCGGCGACACCGCCGACGGCCGTGAGGCGCTGGCGATGGTGGAGGCACAGCACCCCGCCGTGCTGGTGCTGGACACGGTGCTGCCCGGCCTGGACGGCACGGGCATCCTGCGGCGGCTGAAGGGCAAGTCCGAGACGCGGTGCATTGTGGTGACGGAATTCCGCACCGCCGAGGCGGCCCGGGACATCCGGGATGCCGGCGCCTATGTATTCCTGCCCAAGCCGGCGGACGACACCTCAGTGCTGGAGCATATCCGCCACGCGGCAGGCCCGCGCTGCGACCTGCCGCTGCAGCAGCTGGAGATGATGGTCACGGCCATCATCCATGAGATCGGTGTGCCGGCGCACATCAAGGGCTACCAGTACCTGCGGGAAGGTATTATCCTGACGGTGCGGAACATGGAGGTCATCAACGCGGTGACGAAGGTGCTGTATCCGGAGATCGCAAAGCGGTTCGGGACGACACCCAGCCGGGTGGAGCGCGCCATTCGCCACGCGATCGAGGTAGCGTGGGACCGCGGCGACCTGGAAACGCTGCAGAAATACTTTGGCTATACGGTGAACTCCGCGAAGGGCAAGCCCACAAACTCCGAATTCATCGCCATGATCGCCGACCGCCTCCAATTGCAGGCTCAGGAAATGTGAACACGATATATCCGGGAAATGTGAACAAACCCATGCAAAAGGGGATACCTTTATGTACGCAAAAAAAGGCGCCGAAGGGCGCCTTTTTTATACCTATATGATACTTCCAGTTCACGCTTATGGCATCTTCCGATACATTGTGGGCAGACAGCCGTACTGGTCCTTGAAGGCGGCGGTGAATTTGCTCTGGCTTTCATAGCCTACCCGGCGGGCGACCTCCGCCACACTGGCATCCGTCTCACGGAGGAGGCGGGCGGCCTTCTCCAGACGGTGCTCCTTCAGATGGGCGGCGATGGAGGTGCCGTACACATCCTTGAACACCTCTTTTAATGTGGTCGGGTTGATGGGGTACAGATGGCAGAGGCCCTCGATGGTGATACGCTGGTCCATGTGCGACAGCAGGTAGTCGTGGATCTCCCGGATCAGCCGGACCTGCTCTGCCTCGGCGCGCCACTGGGGACAGGCCACGTCCATGACCTGTTCGATAAGCTCGTGCAGCAGCCGGGCCTGGGCGGTATCGGCGGCGTGGTAATAGACCTCCTTGCCGTCGCGGCGGGTGGTCAGCAGGCCGCTGTCCCGGAGGATGCGGAGGTGGTGGGAGACGGCAGGGCTGGACATATCCATCATGGCGGCGATGTTCACCACGCACTCCTCGCAGTGGCACAACAGCCAGAAAATGCGGATGCGGTTGGCGTCGCCCAGCTGCCGGAAAATATCGGAAAGCTCCTGAAAGGTGTCCTCTTTTTCCAGCATCTGGCGGACGACCTCCGTGTGGGCCGGTTCTTCGCCGTGGTAGTGGGGTAGGGACGGGTTTTCCATACGATGACCTCCGTTTCGCCCGAAAAGCAGTGGTTTTCGCCCGGGCGGCAGGGAGTGCCGCCGGACCGTTGACATTTGCGGTCAGGTACATTATACTACGCCCAGAACGATTAAACAAGTACTTAATACTTTAAGCGCTGCGAAAGGAGTCATCACTATGAAAAAGACATACAGCATCGAAGTTGACTGCGCCAACTGCGCCAACCTGATGGAGGAAGCTGCCCAGAAGACTGAGGGCGTGGCCTCCGCCGTGGTGAACTTTATGACGCAGAAGATGATCGTGGAATTTGCGGAGGGCGCAGACCAGAAGGCCACCATGAAGGCGGTGCTGAAGGCCTGCAAGAAGGTGGAGCCGGACTGCGAGATCGAACTGTAAAACCACGCAAAGGCTTCCCTGCGGGAAGCCTTTGACATACGCCTGCGGGCGCGGGATGGGGCGTTTCGTGCCCCGGCACGAGTAACTTTCTTTTTTTGTCAAAAGAAAGTTACCAAAGAAAAACACTCAAACCTACGGTTTAAGGATCCCTTGGCGCGCTATGGGTCATGCAAAATTGGCGTGCTGATCTCGCGGAATTGGTACGGCGGGTATCGTTGTCGGTTCGGGGGACTGCTTGTACCTCCTGCGCCGCTGCCGCTGACAACAGCGAGGGTAGGGGCTGGTACGCTGGTCGTTTTTGGCGATTATCAAATCGCGCCCATTGCGGCGCGGAGCACCGCAATGGGTAGGTGGCGGCTGACGCCGCCGGGATATGGGGGCACCTGTCTCCCTGCGGGTCGGTCCGCGGGTCTGACACGCCACCGGCGTGCCATTCAACACCGCGAACCATCAAGGGGGAAGGCTTGGCGCCTGCGGGCGGGTGTTCAAAGAAAGTTCACGGTTTTCCTGCAAAACTTAAAGGTAGAATTAAGGAAAGCGAGTATGCTATAAAACAGAAAGAGCGATGAGCCCCTTCGAAGCAGGCACCCTTCTTCATGTCTGCTTTCTCCATCATACCACGCTTTCCCCTCGGCGGCAAGATGGGAGAGCGCTCCTTATACGAAACTGCGACACAGGAGGTCAACACAATGTATAACGACGAATTCAACAACAACGATATGTACCGCTTCACCAACCGGGAGGTGCCCCGCGACGACTACGCGCCCGCACCCCGGCAGGAGAACACGTATACCGCGCCGGTGAGGAAGCAGGGCTTCTTCCACAGGACGTGGGTGAAGGTCACGGCGCTGGTGCTGGCCTGCGCCGTGGTGGGCGGCGCAGCGGGCTACGGCGGCGCGGCGCTGGCAGGCGGCAGCACCTCCGGCGGCAAGACCACCATCAATGAGAGTGACCGCACGGCCACTGCCGTGCAGATCAAGAAGGTGGACGGCCAGACGAAGATGCAGCCCGCCGAGGTGTATGCCTCCACGGTGAACTCCACCGTGTCCATCAACTGCTCCTCCCAGAGCACCAACATCTTCGGCCAGACCACCCAGTCCGCCTCCAGCGGCAGCGGCTTCATCATCAGTCAGGACGGCTACATCGTCACCAACTACCACGTGATCAACGGCGCCTCCTCCGTGAAGGTGACGCTGTATAACGGCAACACCTACGATGCCACCGTCATCGGCGGCGACAGCGACTACGACGTGGCGGTGCTGAAGATCAACGCCACCGGGCTGACCCCCGTGACATTGGGCAACAGCGCCGATGTGAACGTGGGTGACTCCGTGCTGGCCATCGGCAATCCCCTGGGCGAGCTGACGTTCTCCATGAGCGGCGGCTATGTGTCCAGCTGCAACCGCGCCATCAACGTGGACGGCACCCCCTTCAACATGATCCAGGTGGACTGCTCCATCAACCCCGGCAACTCCGGCGGCCCCCTGATGAACCTGTACGGCGAGGTGGTGGGCATCGTGTCCGCCAAGTACTCCACCTACTCCTCCACCACGGTGGAGGGTCTGGGCTTCGCCATCCCCATTGACGATGTGAAGTCCATCATAACCGACATCATGGAGAACGGTGCCGTCACCGGCAAGGCATACATGGCCGTGACCGTGGGCACCATGAACTCCCAGATGGCCGCTCAGTACAGCATCGACATCGATCAGGGCGTGTTCGTCTACTCCGTCGTCAAGGGCGGCGCCGGCGACAAGGCCGGCCTGCGCCTGGGCGACGTGATCACCAAGATGGGCGACACCACGCTGACCAGCCGTCAGGATCTGTCCGCGGTGCTGAAGAGCTACCGCTCCGGCGACACCGCCACCCTGACCGTGTTCCGCGACGGCAGCTACATCACCACCGACATCACCTTCGACCAGCAGCCCCAGATCACCGGCACCGACACGGAGGAGGACACCTCCTCTCAGGGCGGTAATAACGGCGGTTACAGCGGCCAGATGCCCGAAAACTGGCAGGAGTTTTACAACTACTTCTTCGGCAACCGGGGCTGATACCGGCCCGGGCACAGCGGCATAACTGACCACTATGCCGCCAGGATACCACGATCTTCTTCACATTCTTCATGTTTCCCAGCACACATTCGCTTCCCCCGCACCGTCCCTGCCGGAGCTACCCCGCCGGCGGGGACGGTTTTTTGCGCGGTTGCAAGGCGTTGACAGATATGGTATAATTCTTTATTGGTATACTATGTGGAAAAATGAGGAAACGACTATGGAAGTAACACAGGGCGCACCGTTTGAGAGCTTTGGCCTGTCAGAGGCCACCATGCGCGCCATACGAAATAAGCACTACACCGTCAGCACCCCCGTGCAGGCCGGGTGCATCCCCCCCATGCTGGCGGGGAAGGACGTGATCGCCAAGGCTCCCACCGGCACGGGCAAGACCATGGCCTTCGGCATCCCCATCATCGAGCGCATCGACCGGGAGAGCGAGGAGGTGCAGGCGGTCATTCTGGCACCCACGCGGGAGCTGGCCATGCAGATCACCGACGAGATGCGGGACATCGCCGTGTGCCACGAGGGCGTTCGGCTGGTATGTCTGTACGGCGGACAGCCCATCGGCAAGCAGATCGACGCGCTGAAGCGGCGGCCCCAGATCGTGGTGGCCACGCCGGGGCGGCTGAGTGACCACATGAAGCGGCGGACCGTGAATTTGAAGAGCGTGCAGACGGTGGTGCTGGACGAGGCCGACCGGATGCTGGACATGGGCTTTATCCACGACGTGACGCGTATTCTGGACAAGATCCCCAGCCGGAAAAACCTGGGGATGTTCTCCGCCACCATCTCGCGGGAGGTGATGGACATCTCGTGGGTATACCAGCGGGACCCGGAGGAGATCACGGTGCAGGCCACCAAGGAGAACAAGCCGGACATTCTGCAGTACCGGCTGGAGGTTCCCTCCGACGGGAAGGTGGACGCCATTGCAAAGATACTGGCGCATGAGAGCTATGACCGGGTGATCTGCTTCTGCAACACCAAGGGCAGCACGGAACGGCTGACAAAATTTTTGCAGATGCGGGGCGTGGACGCCCAGTGCATCCACGGGGACATTCCCCAGCGGAAGCGGGAGGAGGTCATGCAGCGGTTCCGGGACGGAAAGCTGCGGGTGTTCGTGGCCACGGACGTGGCCAGCCGGGGCATCGACGTGGACGATGTGGACGCGGTGTTCAACTATGAGGTGCCGGAGGAGAACGAGTATTACATCCACCGCATCGGCCGGACGGGACGGGCCAAGAAGCACGGCGTGGCGTACACGCTGCTCAGCGACTTCCCCAGCCGGCTGCGGCTGGACAACATCGCGCGGAACACGCGGAGCACCATCGTGCCCGCCGTGCTGGGCGAGGACGGCAGCGTGACTGTCGGCGAGAAATGAGAAAAGAGAAAAGAGCGCACTTCAGCAGGCGGGTCCTTTTTTACGGAACGGCAGCAGGTGGGCGCCGTTGGGCCGCGCGGGTTGCTATTTCGCGCGGTGTGTGGTACAATATACATATATAACCGCAAAATCCCGAAAAGGAGCGAAGATAATGAACGAAGAGTTGAAGAATATCCTCTCCCGCGTGGACCACACGCTGCTGGCACAAGGTGCCACCTGGAATGAGATCAAGGCCATCTGCGACGACGGCATCAAGTACGGCTGCGCCAGCGTGTGTATCCCCGCCAGCTATGTGAAGCAGGCGGCGGAATATGTGGACGGCAAGATCGCCGTCTGCACCGTTATCGGCTTCCCCAACGGCTACGACACCACCGCCGCCAAGTGCTTCGAGGCTGCCGACGCTGTGAAAAACGGCGCGTCCGAGGTGGATATGGTCATCAACATCGGTTGGGTGAAGGATGGCCTGTATGACAAGGTGCTGGAGGAGATCAAGGCCATCAAGGGTCACTGTGACGGCAGACTGCTGAAGGTCATCATCGAGACTTGCCTGCTGACCGAGGCGGAGAAGATCGAGATGTGCCGCGTGGTGTCCGAGTCCGGCGCGGATTATATCAAGACATCCACCGGCTTCGGCGGAGGCGGCGCCACCCGTGAGGACGTGGCGCTGTTCAAGGCCCATGTGGCGCCCCATGTGAAGATCAAGGCCGCCGGCGGCATCGCGGATCTGAACGACGCCAAAGATTTCATCGCCCTGGGCGCGGACCGTCTGGGCACCAGCCGTATCGTCAAGGCCGTGAAGGCCATGGAACAGTAAATATAAGGAGGAACCACTATGCCGACTCCCCACAATAACGCCAACAAGGGCGATTTCGCCAAGACCGTTCTCATGCCCGGCGATCCGCTGCGGGCCAAGTTCATTGCCGAGACATTTCTCACCGAGCCGAAGCTGGTGAACAACGTCCGCGGTGTGCAGGGCTATACCGGCACCTACAAGGGCGTGCCGGTGTCCGTGATGGCCAGCGGCATGGGCATCCCGTCCATTGGCATCTATTCCTATGAGCTGTACACCCAGTATGATGTGGAGAACATTATCCGCGTGGGCAGCGCCGGCGCCATGCGGGCCGACCTGGAGCTGGGCAGCGTGGTGGCCGGTCAGGGCGCCTGCACCAACTCCGATTTTGCCAGCCAGTACGAGCTGGGCGGCAGCTACGCGCCCATCTGCGATTTTGAACTGCTGATGGCCGCCGTAGAGAGCGCCAGGGAGCTGGGCGTGAAAATGCCCGTGGGCAACCTGTATTCCTCCGACACGTTCTATGACGCCGCCGGGCGCAACATGCGCTTCGCCAAGATGGGCGTTATGGCCGTGGAGATGGAGGCCGCCGGTCTGTACTGCACCGCCGCCTATACCGGCAAGCGGGCGCTGGCCATCTGCTCCATCTCCGACAACCTGGTCAACGGCACCGAGCTGTCCGCCGATGAGCGCCAGACCACCTTCACCAACATGATGAAGATCGCCCTGGAGGTGGCTGTGAAGATGGCCGCCAAGAAGTAAACAACGGTCACGGCAGCGCGGGAGGATATCTCGCGCTGTCGCTATGCACGATACATTTGTGCATTTCGCGCAAACAAAATGTAAATTTTTGATGACATTTGTTTACATTTCTACCGCAAAATGCGGTTTTCACTTGCCAAAGGCGAAAAAGTCTGCTATAATGCGCAAGGCACAGAGGGAGGAAGACCCCGTGCCGAAATGATGGTTTTCCCGCCGCAAGGCGCGAAAATAAAAAAATTGAGGAAGGTAGAATAACCATGAAGAAGTTTCTTGCTATGATCCTGGCTCTGGTTATGGCGCTGTCCCTGGTCGCTTGCGGCGACAAGAAGGACGACCCCAAGACCGACGACAACCAGGGCGACAACCCCGAAGTCACCGAGATCACCAACGCCGACGAGATCGCCGACGAGATGACCTCCGAGGACGGCAAGTACGAGATCGCTTTCGTCACCGACGTGGGCCAGCTGAAGGATAAGTCCTTCAACCAGGGCACCTTCGACGGCGTGAAGCTGTACGCTGCCAACAACGGCCTGAGCTACAAGTACTATCAGCCCGCCAACGGCGACCAGGCTACCGATGACGACCGTTACGATGCCATGAAGGCTGCTGCCGAGGGCGGCGCCAAGGTCATCGTGGCTGCCGGCTTTATGCAGGCCACTGCCCTGACCAAGGCCGCTGCTGAGTTCACCGATGTCAAGTTCGTGTTCGTGGACCGCGACAGCGCTGTGACCACCGAGGACGGCACCGCCCTGAAGAACGTTCTGGGCATCTGCTTCCAGGAAGAGCAGTGCGGCTATCTGGCCGGTTACGCTGTTGTTAAGGAAGGCTACACCAAGCTGGGCTTCACCGGTGGTGGCGGCGGCGACAACCCCGCTTGCTGCCGTTACGGCTACGGCTTCGTGCAGGGCGCTTCCGCTGCTGCTGCTGAGATGGGCGTGAAGGTCGAGATGAACTACTCCTGGCTGTATGGCGCTTCCTTCTCCGCTTCCACCGAGCTGCAGACCATGGCTTCCGGCTGGTATGAGAACGGCACCGAGGTCATCTTCGCCTGCGGCGGTAATATGTTCCAGTCTGTCGCCGCTGCCGCTGCCGCTAACGACGGCGCCGTGGTGGGCGTGGACGTTGACCAGTCCAGCCAGTCCGATACCGTTATCACCTCCGCTATGAAGGGTCTGTCCGCCTCCGTGCAGTGGGCTTGCGGCAAGGTCTATGACGGTTCCTTCGACGAGATCGGCGGCACCTTCGTGACCCTGGGCGCCAAGGACAACGCTGTGGGCCTGCCCACCGCTACCTGGTCCCTGACCAAGTGGACTGTGGACGACTACAACGCCATGCTGGCCAAGATGGCCGATGGTTCTCTGGTCGTCGACAACGACTACTCCAAGCTGGACAGCACCGACAGCCTGACCCTGAACCTGGTCAAGTAATCGGAACGTACTTAACAAAAAAAGAGACGCCTGCGGGCGTCTCTTTTTTTGCGTCAAGCGCGTGATGCGAGGCGTAAAACGCCGCTGTTTTTCTTGCAATCTGTGCATATATGCTATATAATAAATTTATGCCTTTATCGCCATTAGGCAAAATAATAGAGGAAAGTAGGTGGCGGCATGGATAAGACTCCCACGTATGTGATCGAGATGCTTCACATTACCAAGGAGTTCCCCGGCATCAAGGCCAACGACGATATCACCCTCCAACTGAAAAAGGGAGAGATCCACGCGCTGCTGGGCGAAAACGGCGCCGGCAAATCCACGCTGATGAGCGTGCTGTTCGGCCTGTACCAGCCCGAGGCGGGCGAGATACGCAAGAACGGCCAGACGGTGAAGATCAACGATCCCAACGATGCCACGGCACTGGGTATCGGCATGGTCCACCAGCACTTCAAGCTGGTGGAGGTATTCTCCGTGCTGGACAACATCATTCTGGGCGCCGAAACGACGAAGTGCGGCTTCCTGCAGAAAAAGGAAGCGCGGAGGAAGGTCGAGGAGCTCTCCAAGCGGTACGGCCTGCACGTGGACCTGGACGCCAAGGTGGAGGATATCACTGTGGGTATGCAACAGCGTACCGAGATCCTGAAGATGCTCTACCGCGACAACGAGATCCTCATCTTCGACGAGCCCACCGCCGTGCTGACGCCCCAGGAGATCGACGAGCTGATGGCCATTATGAAGAACCTGACGGCGGAGGGGAAATCCATCCTCTTCATCTCCCACAAGCTCAACGAGATCATGGCGGTGGCGGACCGGGTGACGGTTCTGCGTAAGGGCCGCTATGTGGGTACCGTGAACACCTGCGACACCAACAAGCAGGAGCTGTCCAACATGATGGTGGGCCGCCCGGTGCAGCTGGAGGTCGTAAAGGAGCCGGCCAAGCCCACGGATGTGGTGCTGAAGGTCCGGGATCTGTGCGTGCCCTCTCACACCCACAAGCGCAATGCCGTGGACCACGTCAGCTTTGATGCACGCGCCGGCGAGATACTCTGTATCGCCGGTATCGACGGCAACGGACAGACGGAGTTCATTCACGCGCTCACCGGCCTGGATAAGAGCAATGGCGGCACGGTGACGCTGTGCGGCAAGGATATCTCCCACGCCAGCATCCGTCGCCGTGGAGAGTGTATGAGCCACATCCCCGAGGATCGGCACAAGCACGGTCTGGTGCTGGATTTTACGCTGGAGCAGAACCTGGTGCTGCAGCGGTATAAGGAGCCGGAATTCGAAAAGGGCGGCTTTATCAAGAAGGACGCAGTGCGTGCCTACGCCGAAAGGCTGATCGAGGAATACGATATCCGCAGCGGACAGGGCCCCGTGACCACCGCCCGCAGTATGTCCGGTGGCAACCAGCAGAAGGCGATCATCGCCCGCGAGGTGGACCGCAACAAGCCGCTGATCGTGGCGGTCCAGCCTACCCGCGGCCTGGACGTGGGCGCGATTGAAAACGTACACAAGGAACTGGTGAAGCAGCGTGATGCCGGCAAGGCAGTGCTGCTGGTATCCCTGGAGCTGGACGAGGTCATGAGCCTTTCCGACCGCATCCTGGTCATGTACGAGGGTGAGATCGTGGGTGAGTTCGACCCGAAGCAGATCACCGTGCAGGAGTTGGGCCTCTATATGGCCGGTGCCAAGCGGGCGGACAAGAAAGAGGGTGAGACGGCGTGAAGCAAAAACTGACAGATCTGTATGCCAAGAATGGCACCAAGAAGGTCCTGGCCTCTCTGCTGTCCATCCTGGCCGGCCTGCTGCTGGGCAGCATCGTGGTCATTATTGTGGGCCTGGCGGAGCAGAAGATCACCACTACCGGTATGTGGGAGGGCGTCCGGCTGATCTTTGCCGGCATCCTCAGCACAGGGCGCGACGCTGCGGGCGCGCTGACCTGGGGCTTTAACGCCCAGAATGTGGGCAATATGCTCTTCCGCGCCATGCCGCTGATCATGACCGGCCTTTCCGTGGCGGTGGCCTTCAAGACGGGCCTGTTCAATATCGGCGCACCCGGCCAGTATCTGATGGGTACGCTTGTCTCGCTGTCCATCGCGCTGGGCATCCCCTCCGAGTCCGTGCCCGTGGGCATCATCTGGCTGCTGGCCTTTCTGGGCGGTATGCTGGCTGGCGCCCTGTGGGGTGCGATCCCCGGATTGCTGAAGGCGCTGCTGAATATCAACGAGGTGCTGGCCTGCATCATGACCAACTGGATCGCAGCCAATCTTGTCACCTGGATGTTTGATATCAGCAGCTTCAAGAACGTAACAGAAGGCACGAAGTCCGGTTACATCTACAAGACCACCTTCAACGGTGTGGCCACACCCAAGCTGGGACTGGATCAGCTGTTTCCCGGCTCCCAGGTCAATGCCGGTATTCTGGTGGCCATCATTCTGGCCATCGTGGTGTACATCATCATGGAGAAGACGGTGTTCGGCTATGAGCTGAAGGCCTGCGGCGCCAACCGCCATGCGGCCCGCTACGCCGGTATCCCCGATAAGCGCAATATCGTGCTGTCCATGGCCATTGCCGGCGCGCTGGCTGGCGCCGGCGCCGCGCTGTACTGGCTCAGCGGCAACACCGAGTTCTACTGGAACACCTATCAGGCCCTGCCCGGCGTGGGCTTTAACGGAATCCCCGTGGCCCTGCTGGCGGTGAACAACCCCATCGCGGTCATTTTCACCGGCATCTTCATGGCCATGCTGGATATCGTCGGTCTGCAGCTGACCAACCTGACCGCCTACAACGAGTACATCACCGACGTGATCATCTCCGTCATCGTGTATCTGTCCGCCTTCTCTCTGCTCATCCAGATGATGCTGACCGGACGGAAAAAGAAGCTCGTCGTGGAGGCCAACAAGACCACCACGGCGGATATACCGGCAGAGGCGGAGACACAGCCACTGGATGTGCCGCCGGAGGACATACCGGACATACCGATGGAGGACGCACCGCAGGTACCTGAGCAGCCGGAGGAAGGAGGGGAGCAGGCATGACATTTCTGATCCAACAGACCATGATCTACGCCGTCCCCCTGATGATCGTGGCGCTGGCCGGCGTGTTCGCTGAGCGCAGTGGTATCATCAACCTGGCGTTGGAAGGTATTATGATCCTGGGTGCGTTTATCGGCGTGCTGTTCGTGAACATCATGCAGACCAACCACGTCTACGACGCGGCCAAGGCTGCCGGCGACTGGGTGGCTTTGCAGGGCTTTGAGCTGCTGGCTATGCTGGTGGCGGCCATATTCGGCGCCATTTTCTCCCTGCTGCTGAGCTTTGCCTCCGTAAATCTGCGGGCGGACCAGACCATCGGCGGTACGGCGCTGAACCTGATGGCTCCGGCCCTGGTGCTGTTCCTCATCCGTATCATCGCCAACCAGAACACCCTGCAAATGGCCACCGGCGATGCGGCCAGTTGGTTCATGATCAAGAAGACCACTCTGGGCTACGCAAAAACGGACGACCTGGGCTTCCTGGGCAATACCTTCCTGCACAAGGTGTATCTGGCGACCTATATCTGCATCATCATTTTCGTGGTGCTGTCGATCCTGCTGTACAAGACCCGGTTTGGCCTGCGGCTGCGCTCCTGCGGTGAAAATCCCCAGGCGGCGGACTCCGTGGGTATCAACGTGTACAAGATGCGCTATGCCGGTACAACCATCTCCGGCGCGCTGGCCGGCATGGGCGGCTTTGTCTACGCCCTGACCACGGCCAACTGCACGGCCAACGGCGATGTGGCGGGCTTCGGCTTCCTGGCGCTGGCCGTTATGATCTTCGGTAACTGGAAGCCGCTGAACATCGCTGGGGCGTCGCTGCTGTTCGGCCTGTTCAAGTGTATTGCCGCGGCGTACTCCAGCCTGGATATCAACGGCGACGGCGTGTATTGGCTGGCGGAGATCGGCATCAGCTCCCACGTGTACCGTATGCTGCCGTACCTGATCACGCTGGTGGTGCTGGCCTTCACATCCAAGAAATCCCGCGCACCCAAGGCGGAGGGTATCCCCTACGACAAGGGCCAGCGGTAAAAGAAGCATAAAAAAGAAGCACCCGCGCGGGTGCTTCTTTTTTGCGCTGTTTTACATGGATTTTACAAAAGATGGCCTGCGAACTTGACATTTATACCGTACAATGTAGACGGACAATAAGGTGACATCTGAGAAAATGTAAAGTTGAGGGAAAGAAAATGGATATTTTTCATGCGCTGACCATGCTGGGCGGGCTGTGCCTGTTCCTGTTCGGCATGAATTTCATGGGCCAGGCGCTGGAGCGCCGGGCCGGCGGCAAGCTGCGGACGCTGCTGGATAAAATGACCGGCAGCGTGGGTGCCGGTTTCCTGACCGGACTGGGCATCACCGCCATCATTCAGAGCTCATCGGCCACCACCGTCATGGTGGTGGGCTTCGTGAACTCCGGGCTGATGACCCTGCGGCAGGCTATCAATGTTATCATGGGCGCCAACGTGGGCACCACGGTGACGGCCTGGCTGCTGAGCCTGGCGGGGATCGACGGCGGCAGCGTGTGGCTGCAGCTGCTGAAGCCCACCGCCTTTACGCCGGTGCTGGCGCTGATCGGCATCATTTTCTATATGTTCTGCAAGGACAGCCGGAAAAAGGAGACTGGCTCCATTCTGCTTGGCTTTGCCACGCTGATGTTCGGCATGGACACCATGAGCGCCGCTGTGGCGGGGCTGAAGGACGTACCGGGGTTTGCAGAGCTGTTTTTGGCCTTTACAAACCCGCTGCTGGGCGTGCTGGTGGGCGCGGTGCTGACGGCGATCATCCAGTCGTCCTCCGCCTCGGTGGGTATTTTGCAGGCGCTGGCCTCTACCGGCCAGGTCAGCTACGCCGCCGCGGTGCCCATTATCATGGGCCAGAACATCGGTACCTGCGTCACGGCGCTGATCTCCTGCGTCGGCACCAACAAAAACGCCAAGCGGGCGGCCGTGGTGCATCTGATGTTCAATGTGATCGGTGTGGCGGTGCTGCTGACGGTGTTCTGCATCGTCAAGACCATCTTTGCCCCGGTACTGCTGAACAATGCGGCGTCTATGGCGGGTATCGCTGTGGCCCACTCGGTGTTCAATATCCTGTGTACGGCCATACTGCTGCCCTGCGGCGACCTGCTGGAGAAGTTGGCTATCCGCCTGGTGCCGGATAAGGCCCACGCGGCCGATAAAACGGTGGAGCTGGACCAGCGCCTGCTGACCACACCGGCCGTGGCGCTGGAGCGCTGCCGGGTCGTCACCTGCGAGATGGCGGAGGTTGCCGTGCGGGCGCTGCAAAACGCCCTGCGGAGCTTTGACCACTACACCGAAGCGCTGGCCTCCGCCATCCGGGAGGATGAGAGCCGCTGCGACCACTACGAGGACGTGCTGGGCACCTATCTGGTAAAGCTCAGCGCCCAGAAGCTGGGTGAGCAGGAGAGCGAGGAGTCCGCGGAGCTGCTGAAGGCCATCGGCGATTTTGAGCGTATCTCCGACCATGCGGTGAACGTGCTGGAGTCGGCGGAGGAGCTGCGGGAGAAGGGGCTGGCCTTCAGCGACGAGGCGAAGCGGGAGTTGAGCGTGCTGTCCGCCGCGGTCAACGATATCCTCATGCGGGCGCTGGACGCTTTCCGGCAGCAGGATATGACCGCCGCCCGGCAGGTGGAGCCGCTGGAGCAGGTCATCGACGATCTGAAGGAGCAGCTGCGTACCCGACATATCCTGCGGATGCAGCAAGGCCAGTGCAGCATCGAGGCGGGCTTTGTCTGGTCCGACCTGCTGACGGACCTGGAGCGTACCTCGGACCACTGCTCCAATATCGCCGGGTGCGTGATCGACGCCGCCCACCACGACCTGAATATGCACGCCACGCTGGATGCGGCGCGGCGCCGGGACCCGGACTTCCGGGAGCAGTACCAACGCTGCGCGGCGAAATATCGGGTGTAAACAAAAGAAGTCCCTCCCGCCGGGAGGGACTTCTTCTTGTGCGCTCACAGCCCGCGGGAGGCGCGCTCCCGCGCCTCGGCCTCCGCCCGCTGGCGGCAGACCTCCACCCAGTCGGGCAGCTTGTCCAGCTCGGCGGCAAAGGCTGCCAGTTCGTCGGGAATGACGATCTTCTGGGGACAGACAGCAGCGCAGGCGCCGCAGCCCAGACAGGCGTGAGGCCACTTGTTCGCGGGCACCGCGTCCAGCTGCATCTTGATGGTGCTGCCGCTGCCGGTGCGGAGCTGGTTGTACTTGTGCAGCAGATCCGGGATATCCAACTGCTGGGGACAGCCGTCACAGCAGTAGCGGCAGGCAGTGCAGGGGATGGAATTCTTCATCTTATCCGCCGCAGCAAAGAGGATCGCCTCCTCAGCGGGGGAGAGGGGGTCGAGGCGCTCAAAGGTGGCCACGTTATCCGCCATCTGCGCCATGTCGGACATACCGGAGAGGACCATGTGGACGTTATCCAGTCCCTGGAGCCAGCGGAAGCCGAAGGAGGCGATGCTGGCGCCGGGGCGGAGGGCGTGGAGCTGCTGTTCACTGTCGGCATCCAGGGCGGCCAGCTTACCGCCGCGGACCGGCTCCATGACCCAGACGGGGATATGGTGCTTTTCCAGCAGCTCGTATTTCTCCCTGGCCCGCTGAATGGTCCAGTCCAGATAGTTCAGCTGGATCTGACAGAACTCCATCTCCTTGCCATAGCGCTCCAGAAAAGCGGTGAGGCAGGGAAGGTCCGCGTGGGTGGAAAAGCCCAGGTGCTTGATGCGGCCCAGGCGCTTCTGCTCCACAAAATAGTCGATGATGCCCCACCGGGGATCGGTGTAAATATCCACGTCGTTTTCATAGACGTTGTGCAGCAGGTAGAAATCGAAGTAGTCCACCTGACACTTCTCCAGCTGCTGGGCAAAGGTGTCCGCCGGGTCCGGGTCGCAGGTGAGCGTATGGCCGGGGTATTTGGTGGCCAGGTAAAAGCTGTCCCGGGGATGCTTTTTCAGGCAGCGGCCTACCACCGTCTCGGACAGATTTTGCATATAGGCCCAGGCGGTGTCGAAATAATTGACGCCGTGGGCCAGCGCATAGTCCACCATCGCCTGGGTGGTGTCCTCGTCGATGGCGCCGTCCGCCGTGGTGGGCAGACGCATGGTGCCGAAGCCCAGCAGGGACAGGTGCAGGTCCTGAAAATCACGATAGATCATATCGTTGCCCTCCTTTTTTGTGGTGCTATTCTACCGCGAAAAATGGCGGAGCGCAAGAGTGGAATTGGCCGTGCGGTACGCCTGCGCCGCCGCTGCACCCGGGAGAGGGCCTACGGCGTGATGGAGACGGTCCTGGGCGACAGACTGCACCAGCTGAAGTGCGGGCTGGAGATGACCTTCTGAAAAACAGACCACCCCCGGCTCCTCGCCAGGGGTGGTTTTGCTTGCTCAGGGCAGCAGTGTTTTCTCCAGGAAGTCGTAAACGGCCTCGGCGGTCTGGTGGACGGAGTCCAGCAGGACGTATTCGTCGCTGCTGTGATAGTTCTCGCCGTCGGCGCCGAAGATGATGGCCGGCGCGCCCAGCCGCGTGCCCATGTAGTTGAAGTCGCCGATGCTGGCGAAGTAGGAGATGGTGGGTTCCTTGCCGGTGACCTTGCGGATGGACTCCAGCAGGGAGACGGTCATGGGTTCGTCCTGGGGGACGGTGTAGGGCATGAAGCCCCGGGAGCCCTCAGACGGCGCTTCGCGGAAGCAGATCTCATACCGCCCGGTGATACCGGCGCGCTGCACGGCCTTTTCGATCTCGCGGACGATGGTGTCCGGGCTTTCGCCCACCACAATGTGCCAGAACAGGCGGAGCACGGCGAAGTCCGGCACGCTGCACGCGCCGCCGTCGGCGCTGATGCCTACCACGCAGCAGGTGCCCTTGCCCAGGTGCGGGTCCTCAACATAGTCCACCTGCTCCAGGGCCTGCGCCACCTTGGCCGCGTCCAGCAGGGCGCTGTGACCCTTTCCCGGGTTGGCCGCGTGGGCGGACTTTCCGTAGAAGCGGATCTCCAGACCATAGCCGCCTCGGGCGCCCAGGCAGACATCGGGGAAGGGCTTACCGTCAAAGCCGGCGCTTGGCTCGGTGATGATGGAGAAGTCCACGTCAGAGAGATAGCCGTCCTCGATGAGGGCATTGGTGCCCAGGCCGTAGGGGCCCTCCTCGTCAGAGACCAGCGCCAGCTTGATCTTCCCGGCGAAGGTCTTGTGGGCGGCGGCGAAGCGGGCGGCCGTGACCATCAGCGCGGCGCAGCCGGATTTCATGTCCAGCGCGCCCACACCATAGAGCCTGTCGCCGTCCAGCTCGCCGTAGGGATCGCGGGTCCAACCGCCGCACAGCTGCACGGTGTCCAGATGGCCGTTCAGGCAGATGACCGGTCCGGGTCTGCCGCCGTCGATAACGGCGATGACATTTTTTCCATGGAAATCTGTGACCTTGGCATCGTGGTATTCGTGCAGCTGTGCGGGCAGTTCCTGCCGGCACAGCCAGTCTCTGGCAAAGGCCATGATCTCGTCCTCGTGGAAATACGCACTCTTAATGGCGGTGAGCTGCTGCAAAAGTGCTGTGACCTCAGCTTTTTCTATCATCTGTATGATCGCTCCTCTCTGCTGTGGGGCCGGAAATATGCGCTTTCTCCGTACAGTATAGCGGGCAGGCGTTTAACGCCTGTTGGTCCGGGCGTTTTTCACTTATTGCTCCACGCGCCACAGTGCGCCGAAGTACCACGCACCCATGCCGTCGGACACCACGCCGGTCACGTCGCCGCGCAGGGCGTAGGCCTGCTCCTTCTCATACAGCGGTATCACGTTGGCCATGTCCAGCAGCAGCCACTCCGCATCCTTCAAATAGGCGTCCCGCGCCTCGGCGGAGGTGCTGGCCGCCGCCACCCGCATCAGAATGTTATAGGCGTTCATGTAGATCAGCGCGTAGTTCCGCGTGTCGCCGCTGCGCCACAGGTCCAGATAGGCTGATGCATCGTTGTACAGCGCGTCCAGCTCCGTCAGGGCCAGGGTGAACGCGCCGCTGCTGAGCAGCTGCTGATACGTCTCCGCATCCTCACCCTGCAGGGTCACGCTCAGTCCCAGTTTTTCCTGCCACACCTTCTGCAGCCGCTGGGCCAGTGCCGTCTGCGCCGGCGTATTCCGGTACAGCAGCGTCACCGTCCCCAGGCTTATCAGCGCCTCCGGCCGCCGCAGGCCCGCCTGCGTCATCAGCTCCAGCGCCTGACTGCACCGGTCCGTGTAGGTATCCGCCTCGCAGTCGATCATCGCGCCGTTGACCGCCCGGAACTCCTCGCCCCCGGCGGTGCGTATGCCGTGAGGCACCAGCCCCTCCGCGGCGGCATAGTCCGCGCCCAGAGCGCCGGCCGCCGCATCCCGGTCGATGACCAGACTCATGGCCTGCCGCAGCTCCGTCCGGTCCATGTTGGTGGCCATCTGGTTGATGAGCAGCACGCCCACGGTGCTGCTGCCGCCGTAGGTGCCGTCCTCTCCTGCCGCGCCGATGACCGCATCCGCGGTGCCCGCGTCCTTGGCGGCCTCCGCCGCGCTCTTGAACCGGATCTCGATCCGGTCCGCGCGCACCTGCCGCGCGTTATAGTGGTCCTCCTGCTTCACCAGCGTGGCGAAGAGACTGTCGCTCCAATCGCCGGTGCGGCGGTACGGCCCGTTGCCCACGAACCACGTCCGGCTGGCGCTCCAGCCCTCGCCGCCTTCCACAGCCTTCTGCTGCACCGGCATGGTGGCCGCCGCTGTGCACACCGCGTCCACAAAGTACGGGCACATCGTGCTCAGCGTCACCACGAAGGTGTGCTCGTCCTCGGCGTATACGCCCAGCGCCTCCGGGTCGCCCGCGTGGGCGTCCTCATAGCCCGCCACCATGGACAGGATCTCCGCCTCCGGGCTGTCCGTCTCCGGCGATACCAGCCGCCGCCAGGCGTACACGAAATCCTCTGCCGTCACGTCGCTGCCGTCGGACCACTTGCCGTCGCGCCGCAGGTGGAACGTGTACGTCTGCGTGCCGTCCTCGTTGTCCGTGCAGTCATAGGTGTGGGCCGCTGCGGGCACCGCGCCCTCCGCCGTCCAGCGGTACAGGTTGTCGAACAGGTGCAGCACCAGGGTGCGCTCCGCCGGTGTGGCGGCATAGGCCGGGTCTACTGTGGACACGCTGCCGGTCATCACCACCGACGCGGTGTTCTCGCCGCTGCGGCCGCGGCCGCAGCCGGCCAGCAGCGCCGTCATCATACACAGGCACAGCAGCATGGCCGCGCCCCGCTTCCATCGTTTCATAGGACTTCCTCCGGGAATAGACTTTTCCCCATTATATATGGTTTTGCGCCAAAAGTAAAGCCGCCCTCCGGGCGGCCTCACTTTGTTTACAATTACTCCGCGATCAGCAGCTGGGCGATCTGCACGGCGTTGGTGGCCGCGCCCTTGCGTACCTGGTCGCCGCAGCACCAGATGTTCAGCCCGTTGTCGCTGGTCAGGTCGTCCCGGATACGGCCCACGAACACCAGGTCCTGGTCGCTGGTCTCCAGCGGCATGGGATAGCGCTTGTTGGCCAGGTCATCCACCAGCCGGCAGCCGGGGGCTGCGGCGATCAGTTCCCGGGCGCGCTCCACGCTGATCTTCTCCTTGGTCCGCACCACGATGGACACGCTGTGGCTCCGCACCACGGGAACGCGGACGCAGGTGCAGCTGACCTTCAGCTCCGGCAGGTGCATGATCTTCCGGCCCTCGTTCTGCATCTTCATCTCCTCGGAGGTATAGCCCTCAAAGGCCTCGCCGCCGATCTGGGGGATGACGTTGTAGGCGATCTGGTACTGGAATACCTTGGGCTCCACCGGCTTGCCCTCCCGCAGCAGCTCCACCTCGTCCATCAGCTCGATGGGGCCGCCGGCGCCGGCGCCGGACACCGCCTGGTAGCTGCTGGCCACAATGCTCTCGATGGGGCTGTCGTGGTTCAGGGCGTTGATGGCCACCAGCGAGACGATGGTGGTGCAGTTGGGGTTGGAGATGATGCCCTTGTGCTTCTTCACGTCCTCCGGATTGATCTCCGGCACGATCAGGGGCACATCCGGGTCCATGCGGAAGGCGCTGGAGTTATCCACGAACACCGCGCCCGCCTTGACGATGGCCGGGGCGAACTGCTTGGCGATGTCGTTCTCCGCCGCGCCCAGCACGATGTCCAGGCCCTTGAAGGCCTCGTCACAGGCCAGCTCCACGGGGAGGTCGTGGCCCTTCCAGTGGATGGCCTGTCCCACGGACCGGGCTGACGCCAGCGGGTGCAGCTCCTCGATGGGGAAATCGCGCTCGGCCAGTACCTTCATCATCTCGCGGCCCACCGCGCCGGTGGCACCCAGAATAGCGACTTTATACTTTTTCATATGATGTACTCCTTTTCTCGATATCGAATAAGCGGTGTATCCTGCGTTCAGATGCGGCGCATCGACTTTGTGTACGGCAAGCCGCTGCGGTGAAGTATGGGCGCAGGAGACGCGCTTTATTTTACAAAACTGTTGTACAGCACCCGGATAGCCTTCTCAAAGTCGGCGCTGTCCACGCCCACGATGATATTCAGCTCTTCGGGCCCCTGGGTGATCATGCGGATATTGATGCCGTTTTCGCCCAGCTTGGCGAAGATCTTGCCGGAGGAGCCGGGCTGGAAGGCCATCTTCCGGCCCACGGCCGCCACCACAGCCATACCGTCGGTAACGTGCAGGCTGTCGGGCTTGATCTCCTTCTCCATGTCGCCCAGTGCCTGATACAGATACGGCGCGGCCTTGGCCGCCTCCACCACCAGCGATACCGAGTCGATACCGGAGGGGATGTACTCCACGTTGATGTGATAGCGCTCCAATATCTCCAGCACCCGGCGGATAACGCCCAGCTCCGAGGACATCCCGTTCTTGGTCATGGTGATGACGGAAAATCCCTTCTTTCCGGCGATGCCGGTGATCATGCTGCTCTCCTGCAGCTCCGCCGCCGTGTCGTCGAAGGCCTCCCGTATCATGGTGCCCGGGTGCTCCGGCTGGTTGGTGTTGCGGATGTTCAGGGGGATGTTCTTCTCCCGCACCGGGGAGACGGTGCCCTCGTGCAGCACCTGCGCGCCGATGTAGCTCAGCTCACGCAGCTCGGCGTAGGTAATGCGCTCGATGGGCCGCGGATCGGGTACGATCTTGGGGTCGGCCATCAGGAAGCCGGACACGTCCGTCCAGTTCTCATACACGTCGGCGTCCAGCGCCGCCGCCGCCAGCGCACCGGTGATGTCGCTGCCGCCCCGGCTGAAGGTGTGGATGCTGCCGTCCGGCAGCACGCCGTAGAAGCCGGGAATGACCACCTTCCGCCCGCTGGCCGCATGGATCAGAGCCTGATAGCTGGCCTCCTGGTCCACCGTGCCGTCCATGCGGAAGTGCAGCCACAGGCTGCTGTCCAGAAAGTCAAAGCCCAGGCAGTCGGCCATGATCCGGGCGGCGAAATACTCGCCCCGGCTCACCAGCTCATCGGCGGAGATGCCCTTGTCCATCTTGGCGCGCAGGGCGTCGAATTCCGCCTCCAGCGGCGTGGACAGGCCCAGCTCGTCCCGAATCTCCAGATACCGGCTGCGTACCATATCGAATATACCGTCGCAGCTGACGCCGTACTGCAGGTGGGCGTGGCACAGATACAGCAGATCCGTGATCTTGTGGTCGTCCTTGAACCGCTTTCCGGCGGCGCTGACCACCACCACCCGGCGGGCGGGGTCTGCCTCCACGATGGAGCGTACTTTTTCCAGCTGGTGGGCATCCGCCATGGACGACCCGCCGAATTTCAACACTTTCAACATAGTCCTTGCCTCTTTCGCTTTGGTTATTGTGTGCAGGGCTTTTCATGCGTGACAAAAAAATATTTTATGTCCACGAGAGAAAAACACTTGCTTTTTTGATGGGGACAGTGTATCATAGCCTTATCAGAAATGCAAGACCCAATTTCAAAAGTTTTTCCGGAGGCTTTTTTACCATGATCTACCACAGCACAAGAAACGAGCAGCTCACCGCATCCTCCACCCACGCGGTGCTTCAGGGCATCGCCCCGGACGGCGGCCTGTACATCTGCGACCCGGCGGCCCTGCGCTTCGACTGGCGCGCCGCCCTGGAAAAGGACACCCTCTCCATGGCGGCGGATATCCTCCACGCCCTGCTGCCGGACTTTCAGGACATGGACCGGCTGGTCCGCGACAGCTACGCCGGCAAGTTCCCCACGTCCGACCTGACGCCCCTGACCCCCGTGGCGGATAAATACGTGCTGGAGCTGTACCATGGCCCCACCTCCGCCTTCAAGGATGTGGCCCTCAGCGTCCTGCCCCGCCTCATCGTGGCGGCGGCCAAGGCCGAGGGCATGAAGGGCGACGTGGTCATCCTGACGGCCACCTCCGGCGACACCGGCAAGGCGGCCATGGAGGGCTTCCACGATGTGCCCGGCACCCGCATCACCGTGTTCTACCCCTACGGCGGCGTCTCCGCCGTTCAGCAGGCCCAGATGGCCACCCAGGAGGGCGCCAACGTCCGCGTCTGCGCCGTCCGCGGCAACTTCGACGACGCCCAGACCGGCGTGAAGGAGATCTTCGCCGCCTGCAAGGACAAGGACCTCCACGGCGCCATGCTCTCCTCCGCCAACTCCATCAATATCGGCCGTCTGGCCCCCCAGGTGGTCTATTACTTCCGCGCCTACGGCGATCTGGTGAAGTCCGGCCGCATCCGGCTGGGCGACGTGGTGGACTACACCGTCCCCACCGGCAACTTCGGCGACATTCTGGCCGGCTATTTTGCCAGGCAGATGGGCCTGCCTGTGGGCCGCCTGATCTGCGCCAGCAACGCCAACGACGTGCTCACCGAGTTCCTGACCACCGGCCGCTACGACAAGCGCCGCCCCTTCTACAAGACCACCTCCCCCTCCATGGATATCCTGGTGTCCAGCAATCTGGAGCGCCTGCTCTATCTGGTCAGCCAGGATGCCAGCTGCGTGGAGCGCCTGATGCGGGAGCTGAACACCCAGGGCTGGTATCAGGTCAGCGGCTGGATGCTGGAGCAGCTCCGTGCCGTCTTTGGCTGCGGCTGCTGCGACGATGCCGGCGCGGCGGAGGTCATCGGCCGGGTGTGGCGCGAGCACAGATACCTCTGCGACCCCCACACCGCCGTGGCCTGGGCCGTGGCGGAGAAGCACACCCGCGAGGGCGTTCCCATGGTGGTCCTGTCCACCGCCTCGCCCTACAAGTTCCCCGCCGCCGTGCTGCACGCCCTGGGCGAGGCATCCGGTGACGATGAGTTCGCCATGATGGAGCAGCTCCACGCCCTCACCGGCATGGACATCCCCAAAAATCTCCGCGGCCTGGAGGGCCGCCCCGTCCTCCACACCGACGTCATCGACAAGGACGCCATGCTGGACTATGTGCTGTCCGACGTGCTGAAATAAAAGAAAGGAACCGTTCCCTATGAATATCGTTTGTTTGGACATGGAGGGCGTCCTCGTCCCCGAAATCTGGATCGCCTTTGCCGAGGAAAGCGGCATTCCCGAGCTGCGCCGCACCACTCGCGATGAGCCGGATTATGACAAACTCATGCGCTGGCGCATCGATCTGCTGCGGCAGCGCGGCCTGAAGCTCAGCGCCATTCAGGAGACCATCTCCCGCATCGACCCCCTGCCCGGCGCCAAGGACTTCCTGGACGCGCTGCGTAAGGATACCCAGGTGGTCATCCTCAGCGACACCTTCGACCAGTTCGCCATGCCCCTCATGGCCAAGCTGGGCTATCCCACCCTGCTGTGCAACACCCTCGAGGTGGATGGCGAGGGCTACATCACCCGCCACCTCATGCGCTGTGAACACTCCAAGCTCACCACCGTCAAGGCCCTTCAGTCTATCGGCTACGACACCATCGCCAGCGGCGACAGCTATAACGACTTGGAGATGATCCTCCACAGCAAGGCCGGCTTTCTCTTCCACGGTCCCGACAAGATCAAGCAGGACTACCCCGACCTGCCCGCCTTCGAGGACTACGGCGACCTGCTGGCCGCCATCCGCGCCGCCCTGTAACAGCGGTACTGCGGTGAAAGACAAAGACAAAGCAAAAACCGGCGCCCCCCGGCGCCGGTTTTTGCTTTGTGAAAGGAGGGGGTAAGATCACATCTGGACGCGGTTCTCGCGGGTCCAGCTGGTGATGTCCAGGTTGGGATAGCGGCGGCGCAGCTCGTCCAGCTTGCCTTCGGTGTCGCCCAGTGCGGCGATGCTGTTGATGGCCGCCACATCGGCGGCGTTCATGGCGTGTGCCTCATCGGCGCCGCAGGACGCGCAGTGATAGCGCTTGGTCGCCTCGGAAAACGTAACATCGGTGCTGCCGCAAACGGCGCAGCGGGTGGTCTTGGATACGATAGCCATAATGTATTACCTCCATATTCTTGTTTCGTTTCGTTGTTCTTATATTACCACAAAAGTTTTCAGTTGTAAAACGCATAATTGTATTTGCAAGTATGAGAAAAAGTATGATATAATAGCGACAGCGACTGTACAGGAGGTCCCGCCATGAGCGTATCCAAATACCAGATGTTCCTCAAGACCGTGGAGTGCGGCAGCTTCTCCCGGGCGGCGGAGGAGCTGAACTTCACCCAGTCCGGCGTCAGCCACGCCGTCCAGGCGCTGGAGGACGAGCTGGGAATCACGCTGCTCAGCCGCAACCGTGGCGGCGTGGTGCTGACGGCTGACGGCCGCGCGCTGCTGCCCCGGGTCGAGGCCCTCTGCGCCGCCCACCATGCCCTCATGCAGTCCGCGGCGGACCTGAAGGGCCTGGACGCCGGCCTGGTCAAGGTGGCCACCTTCTCCAGCGTCTCTGCACAGTGGCTCCCCTCCATCCTCAAAAGCTTCGGCGACGTCTACCCCAACATCGAGTTCGAGGTGGTGGACGCCGATTTCTACGGCCAGACCGAGGAGTGGATCCTCCAGGGCAAGGTGGACTGCGGCTTCCTGCGCCTGCCCTCAGCAAAATCCCTCTGCGCCCACCCCCTGTACCGGGATGAGCTGCTGGTGGTCGTCCCCTGCGGCCACCCGTTGGCGGACGCGGCGGCCTTCCCCCTGTCGGCCCTGTCCGCCGAGCCCTTCATCCGTCTGGAGGAGGGCCGCGACTACGAGCTCACCGCCGCCCTGGACGCCATGGGCGTCCACCCCAACGTGAAATATACCGCCCGCGAGGACCGCACCATCCTGGCCATGGTGTCCAAGGGCCTGGGCATCAGCCTCCTGCCGGAGCTGATGGTCCGCCGCAGCCCCTATCCCGTGGCCGCCTGCCACGCCCCCGAGCGCTTCTACCGCAATATCGGCATCGCCGTCAAGGATGAAAAGGCCCAGTCCGCCTCCACCCGCCGCTTCGTGGACTACGTCCGCCGCTGGGTGGCCGAAAACGGCGAGGACTGACCTCCCACGCCTTCCCCCGGGAGCGGATGAGGTGTCGCCGCGCAGCGGCGTAAAACTCCCCGTCCCCGCCGCAGCAGAGGGCGTGCTGAAATTCGAGATCATGGCCGGCTGACACGAGGCCGGAGCAGCAAAAGCAGGGAGCGAAACGCTCCCTGCTTTTCTATCTTATCAAACTTGCTTACTTGCCGAAATAGCGGTTCAGCAGACCCTCGAAGGCCTTGCCGTGACGGGCTTCGTCGCGGGCCATTTCATGGACGGTGTCGTGGATGGCGTCCAGATTGTACTTCTTGGCCAGCTTCGCCAGCTCGAACTTGCCGGCGGTAGCGCCGTTCTCAGCGTCCACGCGCATCTGCAGGTTCTTCTTGGTGCTGTCGGTGATGACCTCGCCCAGCAGCTCGGCGAACTTGGCGGCGTGCTCGGCCTCCTCCAGACCGGCCTTCTCCCAGTACATGGCGATCTCGGGATAGCCTTCGCGGGCAGCAACGCGACCCATGGCCAGATACATACCCACCTCGGAGCACTCACCCTCGAAGTTGGCGCGCAGACCGTCGATGATCTCCTTGCGGACATCCTCGGGGACATCGTCGCCAAAGACCTTGCCTACGCCCACAACGTGCTCGGCGGCCCAGGACTTCTCCTCAGACTGCAGCAGGAACTTGTCGCCGCTGACGTGGCAGACCGGGCACTCGGCGGGGGGAACATCACCCTCGTGAACATAACCGCAAACAGGACAGACCCACTTCTTCATAATCGTTACCTCCATAAATGTATTCATGTCGTTGTGTTTGTTATTTTGACGCCGCCGCAGCGGCATTTGTCAACTGGTTTTCTTCTCGGCCAGGCAGCCGTTGCACCGTCCGTAAAATACGACGCCGCAGCTGTCCGCCTCGCCCACCGCTGTCATATCCGGCAGCTCCACCGGGATGGGCGGCAGGTCGATGACCGCGCCGCAGGTGCGGCAGACGAAGTGCCCGTGGTGGGCGGTGTTGCCGTCGTAGCGGTCTTCACCGTCCACACAGCCGATGACCTGCACCGCGCCCTCCGCCCGGAACCGCGCCAGATTGCGGTAGACGGTGGCCAGAGAGAGGTCGGGTATGCGGGGCTTCAGCTGGGCGTAGACCCATTCCGCAGAGGGGTGGCAGGTGGTGGAACGCAGGCACTGCAATATGGCTTCCCGCTTGGGGCTGTGCCGTGTGGTGTTCATTGGCTGCGCTCCTTTCTTGTTGCTAACAATTATCGTTTGCATTAGTATAGTAGCACACCCGTTTGGATTTGTAAAGAGGTTTTTTGCATTTTTCCAAAAAAATTTTCCAGTGCCTGTTAGCCTCCCCTATCGGTGCGGAAAATATGCAAAGGAGCCCGCTACGCACAGCGTACCGGGCTCCTCATTTCAATTTACTCGGCCTCGGCCAGCGCCTTAGCCTCGGCAATAGCCTTCTCCTGCGCCGCGGCGGGGCAATCCTCGTAGCGGACGAAGTTGAAGGTGAACGTACCACGGGACTGGGTCATGGATCGCAGATCGATGGCGTAGCTCATCATCTCGGCCATGGGGACCTCAGCCTCCAGCACCTGCTCGCCGTCACCGGTGGGGTTCATGCCCATCACGCGGCCGCGGCGCTTATTCAGATCGCCCATCACATCGCCCAGATAGCTGTCGGGAATGGTGACCTTCAGCTCGCCAATGGGCTCCATCAGCACGGGCTTGGCCTCGGGCAGCGCGGCCTTGAAGGCCAGGTTGGCAGCCAGCTTGAACGCGATTTCGGAGGAGTCAACGGGGTGGTAGGAACCATCCACCAGGGTGGCCTTCAGAAACACCACGGGATAGCCGGCCAGCACGCCGTGCAGGCAGCTCTCGCGCAGGCCCTTTTCCACGGCGGGGAAGTAGTTCTTGGGCACGGAGCCGCCGAACACGTTCTCCTCGAAGA
>OMER01000321.1_pt1 | contig 38888 bp, 30 predicted proteins | sample 1645431 | NCBI WGS metagenome assembly OMER01 (sample SAMEA103958144, study PRJEB25191) | human gut metagenome | reverse complement strand
GGTAGTCGATGACCTCCTCGGCCACGTCGCAGATGGAGCCCATGGCCACGATGACGCGGTCAGCGTCGGCGGCACCGTAGTAGTTGAACAGCTTGTAGTCGGTGCCCAACTTGGCGTTGATCTTGTCCATGTACTTCTCGACCACGGCGGGCAGGGCGGTGTAGTAGCTGTTGCAGGCCTCGCGGTGCTGGAAGAAGATGTCGCCGTTCTCGTGGCTGCCGCGCATATGGGGATGCTCGGGGTTCAGGGCGTGGCGGCGGAACTCGGCCACGGCGTCCATGTCGCACATATCCTTCAGATCCTCGTAGTCCCAGACAGCGATCTTCTGGATCTCGTGGGAGGTGCGGAAACCGTCGAAGAAGTTGATGAAGGGGACCTTGCCCTCCAGCGCGGCCAGATGGGCCACGGGGGACAGATCCATGACCTCCTGGACGTTGCCCTCGCACAGCATGGCGAAGCCGGTCTGGCGGCAGGCCATGACGTCGGAGTGGTCGCCGAAAATGTTTAGCGCCTGAGTGGACACGGTACGGGCGGACACGTGGAACACGCAGGGCAGCTGCTCAGCCGCGATCTTGTACATATTGGGGATCATCAGCAGCAGGCCCTGGGACGCGGTGTACGTGGTGGTCAGGGCACCGGCGCCCAGAGAGCCGTGGACAGCACCGGCGGCACCGGCCTCGGACTGCATCTCGACGACCTTGACCTTGGTGCCGAAGATGTTTTTCAGACCGTTGGCGCTCCACTGGTCCACGAAGTCCGCCATGGGGCTGGACGGGGTGATGGGGTAGATGGCTGCGACCTCGGAGAACGCGTAGGAAACGTGCGCCGCGGCGTTATTGCCATCCATGGACTTCATTTTTCTTACCATAATGAGCCTCCTTACATTATATACTTCCGTACCGCCAGAAGGGCGCAAAGACCCCTTTGTACGGAATGTTAGGCACCGTCATAGTAGCACAAAAAATCCTGGATGTAAACCCACATTTTCGTGATTTGTGCCACGATAAAACTTTTTTAGCGCCATGCACAAAAATTCTCACGACGGCGGGACAGGTTCATGCACTCCGCGCAAAAGGCAGGGGACTTTTTTGGAAAAAGTGGCTGTTCACGGCGGGAATTTTGTGGTAAAATGTACGATGCTATAAAATTAGTGTAAAGGGGGCGCTGTCCATGATGGTGACGGTACGGTCGCTGGGCCTGACGGGAATCACCGGCTATGAGGTGTCGGTGGAGTGCTTTCTGTCCGGCGGACTGCCGGGGTTCGACGTGGTGGGCCTGCCGGACGCGGCGGTGAAGGAGTCGCGGGAGCGCGTTCGGGCGGCGGTGAAAAACTGCGGGGCCAAGTTCCCCGTCAGCCGCATCACGGTCAATCTGGCTCCGGCGCGGGTGAGGAAGGAGGGCACGGTGTACGACCTGCCCATCCTGCTGGGCATTCTGGCCGCGGCGGAGGAGATATCTCCCCTGCCCCAGGGCGCGGCGTTTTTGGGCGAGCTGAGCCTCTCCGGCGCGCTGCGGCCGGTGACGGGCGTGCTGCCCATGGCGCTGACGGCGGCGCGGCTGGGCATCGATACGCTGTATGTGCCCGAGGCCAACGCCGCCGAGGCCACCCTGGCCGACGGGCTGACCGTGTACGGTGTGACGGACGTGGGACAGCTCATCGCCCACCTGAAGGGCGAGCAGGTCATGACGCCGGCGCCCCGGTGGACGCCGGGACATCAGGACCGGCCCCTGCCGGATTTTGCCGACGTGATGGGGCAGGAGAATGTGAAGCGGGCGCTGGAGATCGCCGCCGCCGGCGGCCACAATGTGCTGCTGGTGGGCTCGCCCGGCGCGGGCAAGTCCATGCTGGCCCGGCGGCTGCCGTCCATCCTGCCGGACATGACCCGGGCGGAGGCCCTGCAGACCACGGAGATCTACTCCGTGGCGGGCATGACCGACCCGCGGCACCCGCTGGTGGATACGCGGCCATTCCGCAGCCCCCACCACACGGCGTCCACCGTGTCGCTCTCCGGCGGCGGGGGGATACCCCGGCCGGGAGAGATATCCCTGGCCCACAACGGCGTGCTGTTTCTGGACGAGCTGCCGGAGTTCAGCAAGGCGGCGCTGGAGACACTGCGCCAGCCGCTGGAGGACGGCTTTGTGACCATCACCCGGGCCTCCGGCTCCCTGACGCTGCCCAGCCGCTTCATGCTGGTGTGCGCCATGAACCCCTGCCGCTGCGGCTGGTACGGCCACCCCTCCGGACGCTGTACCTGCTCGCCCCAGCAGGTGGAGCAGTATATGCAGCGCATCTCCGGCCCGCTGCTGGACCGGATCGATATGCACATCGATGTGCCGTCAGTGGAGTATGAGGCCATGCGCCGCAAGGAGCAGCCGGAGCCGTCATCGGCCATCCGGGAACGGGTCAACGCCGCCCGCGAGGTGCAGAAAAAGCGCTTTGCCGGGACGGAGGTGTCCTGCAACGCCTACATGACCCCCGCCATGATCGGCCAGTACTGTGCGCTGGACGCCGCCGGCGAAAAGCTCATGCAGGGTGCCTTTGAGCGCCTGGGCCTGACGGCCCGCAGCCACGACCGCATACTGCGTATGGCCCGCACCATCGCCGACCAGGAGGGCAGCGAGCGCATCGAGGCGGCACATCTTGCCGAGGCCATACAGTACCGCAGCAGCAGTACACTGAAATGACGGCGGGATCTTTTCCGCCCTGCCATCGTCAAGCCTCCTCGACGTATACCCGATACGCCGTCGTCAGCTTGCCATCGGCAGGACGAAAAATCTCGCCACCGTGGCGGGATACATTTCCGCCCTGCCTGCGTCAGACCTCCTCGACGTACACCCGGTACGCCGTCGTCGGCCTGCCATCGGCAGGACGAAAAATCTCGCCGCCGTGGCGGGATACATTTCCGCCCTGCCATCGTCAAGCCTCCTCGGCGTATACCTGATACGCCGTCGTCAGCTTGCCATCGGCAGGACGAAAAATCTCGCCGCCGTGGCGGCATCTTTTCCGCCCTGCCATCGTCAGACCCGGTACGCCGCCGATAAACGTCCGAAGGGGACGGCGTCCGCAGTGGAGCGCAGCGGAACAAATGCCCTTGGGGTACGCCGTCCCGTTGTAGGGGCGGACGAAGCTGCCCGCCCGCCGTCCCCATATCTGTACACCAACAACAAGGAGAGAACCATATGCACGAGATCATTCTGTGCAAGCTGGGCGAGGTGGTCCTGAAGGGACTGAACCGCCGCAGCTTTGAAATGAAGCTGATGAGCAACATCCGCCGCCGCACCCAGCGGTTCGGCAAGTGGAAGATATATTCCCGCCAGTCCACTATCTATGTGGAGCCGGCGGAGGAGACCTGCGACATCGCCGGGGCTTACGCTGCCTGCAAGCAGGTGTTCGGCATCATCGCCATCACCCGGGCGCTGCCCTGCGAGAAGAGCAAGGAGGCTATTTTCGACACGGCAAAGACCTATCTGGGCGGTGCGCTGACCGCGGCCAAGAGCTTCAAGGTGGAGAGCAAGCGGGCGGACAAGTCCTTCCCCATGGGCAGCATCCAGCTGAGCCAGTGGGTGGGCGGCGCGCTCCACGACGCCTTCCCCCACCTGACGGTGGACGTACACCACCCGGAGCTGACGGTGTACATCGAGGTACGGGAGGACGCGGCCTACGTCCACGGCCCCGCCGAGAGCGCCGCGGGCGGTCTGCCCCTGGGCATGGGCGGCCACGCGGTGAGCCTGCTGTCCGGCGGTATCGACAGCCCGGTGGCCAGCTATATGATCGCCAAGCGGGGCGTACAGCTGGAGATGATCCACTTCGCTTCTCCGCCCTATACCGGCGAACTGGCCCGGGAGAAGGTGCTGAAGCTGGCGGAGGAGCTGACCCCCTGGTGCGGCCGGCTGGCGGTGTTCATCATCCCCTTTACCGAAATTCAGGAGGAGATACGCCGCAAGTGCCCGGAGGATCACTTTACCCTGATCATGCGGCGGTTTATGATGCGCCTGGCCAATATGCTGGCGCTGGAGCTGCGGTGCCGCGCCCTGGTCACCGGAGAAAATCTGGGTCAGGTGGCCAGCCAGACCATGCAGGCGCTGGCCGTCAGCGAGGACGTGACCACCATGCCGGTGCTGCGGCCCCTGATCGGCATGGACAAGGAGGAGATCGTGAAGATCGCCCGCCATATCGGCACCTTCGACACGTCCATCCTGCCCTATGAGGACTGCTGCACCGTGTTCACCCCCCGGCACCCCAAGACGAAGCCCAGCGTGGAGGAGACGCGGGAGTACGAAAGCGCGCTGGATGTGGAGGGCCTGTGCCAGCGGGCCATGGCCGGACGCGAGATGATCCGGATCAAACCTACGCTATAAGGAGGCGCGTCTATGCCCCGTACCGCGGAGATCATCGCCGTGGGCAGCGAGCTGCTGACCGGCGGCGTGACCAATACGAATGCCGCGTTTCTCTCCCGGCTGCTGACTGCCGCCGGTGTGGAGGTGCTGTACCACACCACTGTGGACGACGACGCGGCGCGGCTGGAAAAGGCCGTGACCATCGCAAGGGGACGGGCAGAGCTGCTGGTGTTCACCGGCGGCCTCGGCCCCACCTACGACGATATGACGAAAACGGCGGTGTGCGCCGCGCTGGACACGCCGCTGGTGCTCCACCCGGAGGTGGTGGAGGATATGCGGCGGTATTTCGACCGGGTGTTCCGCCGGGAGATGCCGGAATGCGATATGCAGCAGGCCTATCTGCCGGAGGGGTGCACCGTGTTCCGCAATCCGGTGGGCTCGGCCCCAGGGTGCGTGTTTACCGCCGGGAAGACCACGGCAGCGCTGCTGCCCGGCGTGCCCCACGAGTGCCGCTATATGGCCGAGCACTGCCTGCTGCCCTGGCTGGAGCAGGTCCGGGGACAGACGGTGCGGTCACACACGCTGCATATCTTCGGCCTGACGGAGCCGCAGGTGCAGGAGCTGCTGAACGACCTGCTGCGGCGGGAGGCGGACATGACGCTGGCACCCTATGCCAAGCCGGGCGAGGTGATGCTGCAGCTGTCCGCCCGCGGGGCGGACGAGCGTGCCTGTGAGGCGCGGATGGCGCCGGTGCTGGCGGAGGTAAGGGCCCGGTTGGGCGCGTATTTCTACGGCGCGGACGTGTCCGGACTGGAGGAGACGGTGCTGACGCTGTGCCGGGAACGGGGACTGACGCTGGCGGCGGCGGAGAGCTGTACCGGCGGACTGATCGCCAAGCGGCTGACGGATATCCCCGGCGCGTCGCAGGTCTTTCTGGGCGGCGTAGTCAGCTATACGAACCATGTGAAGCAGCAGGTACTGCGTGTGCCGGAGAATTTGCTGGCGCGCTGCGGCGCGGTGTCGGCGGAGGTGGCCCGGGCCATGGCCCTGGGCGTCCGGGTGCTGACAGGCGCGGACCTGGCGGTGTCCGTCACCGGACTGGCCGGTCCCGACGGGGACGACCGGGGAAACCCGGTGGGCACCGTGTTCGTGGGGCTTTCCGCGCCGGAGGGCGTGACCGTGCGGCATCTGACATTGGGCGGCGATCGGGAGCGCATCCGGACGCTGTCTGCCCACCACGCTTTTGATATGCTGCGGCGTTATCTTACCAATCTACCGACAGAAGGAGAATAAAACCATGGCAAAGAACAGCTACAAGGCCAACGTGAACCAGTACGCCAACCAGGAGGAGGCCATCCGCAAGGCCAAGGGCAACCCCAATAAGAATATCCATTCCAAGAAGAAGAACAGCAACTACGGCGGGTATACCACCGGCGCCTACATGGCCCAGAAGGTGGCCGAGAAGGTGAACCAGCAGGAGAAGGTGAAGCTGCCCACCTGGCTGAATGTGACGCTGATCGCGGAGTTTGCCGTGGTGCTGGTGATCCTGATCCTGCGCCTGACAGTCTTCAAGGACAGCGCGGTGATGACCCACCTGTCCTCCCTGACGCTGGGCATCACCTGCGGCACGCTGTTCTATATCCGCAAGTACAAGCACACGAAGAAAACCAGCGCCATGTACAGCATCATCACCATTCTGCTGGTGGTCATGTGCCTGCTGTACACCACCTTCGGCATTCTGGGCCTGCTGGGCTTTTTGGGCTGAGCGCCCCGCGCCGTAAGGCGCAGACTTCCCGGAGGGAGAAAGGAGCCGAGCTATGGCTGAGCTGACACCCATGATGCGGCAGTATATGGAGGAGAAGGAGAAGCACCCCGACTCCCTGCTGTTTTTCCGGTTGGGTGATTTTTACGAGATGTTCGGGCCGGATGCCCGGACGGCGTCGAGGGAGCTGGACCTGGCCCTGACCACCAGGGACAAGGACAAGAGCAAGTCCGACGAGGAGCGCATCCCCATGTGCGGCGTGCCGTATCACTCCGCCGAGGGGTATATCGCGCGGCTGATCGCCAAGGGGTACAAGGTGTCCATCTGCGAGCAGATGGAGGACCCGGCTCTGGCCAAGGGGCTGGTGAAGCGGGAGATCATCCGCACCGTCACCCCCGGCACGGTGCTGGACGAGGCATGCCTGGACGCGGGACGCAGCAACTATCTGTGCGGCGTGTATCTGACAGACACGGCGGCGGGACTGTGCGCGGCGGACATCTCCACCGGGCAGGCCCAGGTGACGGCGTTCACCGGGGCGCAGCGGTTGACGGGGCTGATCAACGAGCTGGGGCGCTTCGCCCCGGCGGAAGCGGTGATGAACGCCGCGGCCTATGACGACCCGGCGCTGACCGCCGCGCTGGAGGAGCGCTTTTCCTGCCGGCGGGAGAGGCTGGCGGAGGGACGGTTCGACGTGTCGGACGCGGAGAAGAAGGTGCGGCTGCAATTCGGCGAGGCGGCGCTGCGGGACCTGCCCCGGAATGAGAGTGCGCCGCTGCTGGCGCTGGGCGGACTGCTGACGTATCTCTACGAGACGCAGAAGACCGACGTGAAGCAGCTGGACAAGCTGGAGTGGTACCGGACGGGGCAGTTCATGGAGCTGGACCTGACGGCCCGGCGCAATCTGGAGCTGACGGAGACGCTGCGGGGCAAGGAGAAGAAGGGCAGCCTGCTGTGGGTGCTGGATAAGACCAAGACACCCATGGGCGCGCGGAACCTGCGGATGTGGCTGCAGCAGCCGCTGGTGAACGTGGCGGCCATCGACCGGCGGCTGAATGCCGTGGCGGCGCTGACGGACAACACCGTGGGCCGCCAGGAGCTGCGGCTGGCCCTGACCGGCATGGGCGACATGGAACGGCTGATGAGCCGGATCGTCTACGGCACCGCCGGAGCCAGGGACCTGGTGAACCTGCGGGCGGCGCTGGAGCACCTGCCGGAGGTCAAGCGGTGCCTGACGCCGTTCCGGACAGGGGCACTGGGAAAGCTGGACGAGCAGCTGGAGACGCTGGAGGACATCAGCGGGCGCATTGCCGCCGTGCTGGTAGACGAGCCGCCGTTCTCCGTCCGGGAGGGCGGCATGATCCGCGAGGGCTATGACGATGAGGTGGACCGGCTGCGGGGGATACTCTCCGGCGGCAAGGGGTTTATCGCGCAGCTGGAGGCCCGGGAGAAGGAAAAGACCGGCATCCGTACCCTGAAGGTGGGGTACAACAAGGTGTTCGGATACTATATCGAGGTGAGCAACTCCTTTAAGGACCAGGTGCCGGCAGACTACATACGCAAGCAGACGCTGGTGAACGGCGAGCGCTATATCACCCAGGAGCTGAAGGATCTGGAGCATGAGGTGCTCACCGCCCATGACCGGGACGCGGCGCTGGAATACGACCTGTTCGCCGCGCTGCGGACAGAGGCGGCGGGACAGGTGACACGGGTGCAGCTGGCGGCATCGCTGATCGCGCAGCTGGACACGCTGTGCGCCTTTGCCGAGGTGGCGGCCCAGAACCACTACTGTCGGCCGGAGGTGGATGAGTCCGGGGTCATCGAGATCACGGCGGGACGCCATCCGGTGGTGGAAAAGGTGCGGGGCGACGCATTCTTTGTGCCCAACGACACCCACATGGGCGCAAAGGAGGACCGGGTGGCCATCATCACCGGCCCCAACATGGCCGGTAAGTCCACCTATATGCGCCAGGTGGCACTGATCGTGCTGATGGCCCAGGTGGGGTGCTTTGTCCCCGCCCAGCGGGCGCACATCGGCGTGGTGGACCGCATTTTCACCCGCATCGGCGCCAGCGACGACCTGGCGGCGGGACAGTCTACCTTCATGGTGGAGATGACCGAGGTGTCGGAGCTGCTTCGCTGCGCCACGAAGAACAGCCTGCTCATTCTGGATGAGATCGGCCGGGGTACGTCTACATTCGACGGAATGTCCATTGCCCGGGCGGTGCTGGAGCACTGCGCCGGGAAGCTGAAGGCCAAGACGCTGTTCGCTACCCATTATCATGAGCTGACCACGCTGGAGCAGGAACTGCCCAACGTGCGGAACTACAACGTGGCCGTCCACGCCCGGGGCGAGGATATCGTCTTTCTGCGGAAGATCGTCCCCGGCGGTGCGGACCGGAGCTACGGCATCGAGGTAGCCAAGCTGGCAGGCCTGCCGGACACGGTGCTCAAGCGGGCGCGGGAGATCTTGCGGGAGCTGGAGAGCCAGCCCCGGCAGCCCCACACCCCGGCGGCGCGGGAGGACCAGGTATCCCTGGAGGGCATGGCCGAGGGCGCCGTGGCGGATATCATCCGCCGGACGCAGGTAGACGCGCTGAGCCCCCTGGAGGCGCTGAACCTGCTGTATGAACTGAAGAGCAAGCTGCAATAGAAAAGGAGTGAATACCATGCCGCAGATACAACAACTGCCTGCCCATATCGCCGATCTCATCGCTGCCGGCGAGGTAGTGGAGCGCCCCGCCAGCGTGTGCAAGGAGCTGCTGGAGAACGCTTTGGACGCCGGGGCGTCCGCCGTATCCGTGGAGCTGGAGCACGGCGGCATGACGTATCTGCGGGTGACGGACAACGGCTGCGGCATCGCGCCGGAGCAGCTGCCTACCGCGTTTCTGCGCCACGCCACCAGCAAGCTGCGCCGGGCGGAGGACCTGGCGGCTATCGGGACGCTGGGCTTCCGGGGCGAGGCGCTGGCGGCCATCGCCGCCGTGTCACGGCTGGATATTTTCTCCCGTGCGCGGGGCGCCGACAGCGGCGCGTCCCTGCATCTGGAGGGCGGCGTACCCGGTGAGGTCACGGCTGCCGGGTGCCCGGAGGGCACCACCGTGTGTGTGCGGGACCTGTTCTACAACACCCCGGCGCGAATGAAATTCATGAAAAAGGACAGTGCCGAGGGCGCGGCGGCTGCCGCTGTGGTGACACAGCTGGCGCTCAGCCATCCGGAGGTGTCCTTCAAGCTGCTGCGGGATGGGCAGGAGGTGCTGCACACCCCCGGCGACGGGCAGCTGCTGTCGGCGATCTACGCTGCCCTGGGCCGGGATTTTGCCAAAAGTCTGCTGGAGGTGGACGGCGGCAGCGGCGATGTGCGGGCCAGCGGCTTTGTGAGCAGTCCCGCCACGGGACACGGTACCCGGGCGCGGCAGCTGTTCTTTGTCAACGGGCGACTGGTGAAAAGCCAGCTGCTGACCGCCGCCGTGGAGGAGGCCTATCGCAACCGGCTGCTGAAGGGGAAGTTCCCCGGCTGTGTGCTGCACATCACGCTGCCGGTGAACGAGGTGGACGTGAACGTCCACCCGGCCAAGACGGTGGTGAAATTCGCCGCCGAGAAAGCGGTGTTCGACGCGGTGCACTACACCGTGAAAGACGCACTGGACGGCGAGGGGCGGCCAAAAGCGGCGGAAAAGCCCTTCTATCAGACCATGACGGCACAGGAATTCCTGAAACGGCCGAACGCGCCAAAGCCTTCGCAGGCGGTGACGCTGCCCGCGGGGAAGGCCATCGGCTCGGCACCCGCAAGACCGGCGGCTACGGAGCCGGTCAGGCCCGCGCCCGCTCCCGCCCCGGTCACGCCGGTGATGGCGGTGCACGACGTGGTGTGCCAGCCGGACAAGCCGTTCACGGCACCGGCCGCGCCGGGCGTGGTGTATCACATCACACCGCCGGAGCAAACGGCGGAACGACCGGAGACGACGCCCTCCCCTGCCCCGGCCGCGGAGCCGGAGCAGCAGGAGATCGCCATGCCGGAGGGCCCCGCCGCGGCGGAGCAGCCCTGGCGCGTGGCGGGCGAGGTGCTGAAGACCTATATCATCTGCGAGGACGCGGAACGGAACGTGTGGCTCATTGACAAGCACGCCGCCCATGAGAGGATGCGGTTCGACGCGCTGAAGGCGCGCACGGAGCCGCCCATGCGGCAGCTGCTGCTGACGCCGGCGGCGGTGACGCTGGCGGCGGAGGAATATACCGCCGTGCTGGAAAATCTGGAGCTGCTGGCGGACTGCGGGTTCCTGTGCGAGGACTTCGGCGACGGCACGGTGCTGGTGCGGGAGGTGCCCGACGATGTGCGGGCCGAGGACGCCGCCGCCACGCTGGAGGAGCTGGCGCAGAAGCTGCGCCTGCACAGCGCGGACCGGGCGGCCCTGCGGGACGAGGTGCTGCACACCGTGGCCTGCAAGAGCGCTATCAAGGCCGGCATGACCAGCGATCCGGCGGAGCTGCGGGCGCTGGCGGCGCAGGTGCAGTCCGGCGCGGTGCGCTATTGCCCCCACGGGCGGCCCGTGGCGGTGAAGCTTAGCGAATACGAGATCGAAAAAATGTTCAAACGGGCGTAAAGCCGCGTCTCTTCCGTTCTGCCATCGCCGGGTCGGCTTGCTGTACACAAAGTACAGCGGCACCGTCCCGTCATCGGCAGAACGAAAAATCCACGACTTTACAGGCCATAACGGCGCTGCGGCGCTTTCCAAAACGGATCGAGGTGAGGACATGGACAACAAGGTCGTCTGCGTGGTGGGGCCCACGGCCTGCGGCAAGACGAAGATGGGTGTGGCGCTGGCGCAGCGCTTCGGCGGCGAGGTGGTGTCCGTGGACTCCATGCAGCTCTACCGGGGGATGACCATCGGCACCGCCGCCCCCACGGCGGAGGAGATGGAGGGCGTGCCCCACCACATGGTGGCCGTGGCGGACCCGGCGGAGAGCTGGTCCGTGGCCCGGTACATCCGGGAGGCGGACGCGTGTGTGCAGGACATCCTGCGGCGGGGAAAGCGGCCGGTGCTGGTGGGGGGCACGGGGCTGTATCTGGACGCGCTGGTGCGGGGGCAGGACTTTGCCGCCGGCAGCCAGGGCGGGGAGATACGCCGGGAATTGCAGGAAAAGCTGGCGAAGGATGGCGCGGAGGCGCTGCTGGAGGCGCTGCGGGCTGTGGACCCGGAGAGCGCGGCGCGGCTGCACCTGCGGGACGAAAAGCGCATCGTCCGGGCGTTGGAGGTCTATTACGAGACGGGGGAGACTATCGGGGCGCACGACAGAAAAAGCCGGGAGATACCGCCCCGGTACGACGCGGCATACATCGGCCTGGCCTTCCGGGACCGGGAGGATATGAAGGAGCGCATCGACCGGCGGGTGGACGCGATGATGGCACAGGGGCTTTTGCAGGAGGTGGAGACACTGCTGCAAAGCGGCCTGCCCCGGGACGCCACGGCCCTGCAGGCTATCGGGTACAAGCAGTTTCTGGCGGTGGCCGAGGGCCGCGCCACCGTGGCCGAGGCCATCGCGGAGGTGAAGCTGCGGTCACGGCAGTACGCCAAGCGGCAGCTGACCTGGCTGCGGCGCAACGAGGCCATCCACTGGATATTATGGGAAAAAACGCCGGATTTTTCGGCGGGGTTACAAAATGCGACAGAATTCCTCCTGTCCGCCGGGGTATGCTGATAGCGGCGGGCGGAGGCAGATATTGTGCATATCGTCCGTACAGACATACAAGGAGTGGACGATCATGCAGAAGACAAACAACTTACAGGATATCTTTCTTACCAAGGCACGGAAGGAGAATGTGCCGGTGACACTGTTCCTGGTGAACGGCTTTCAGCTGCGGGGCGTTATCACGGGGTTCGACTGCTTCGTGGTGGTGCTGGACAGCGAGGGGCGGCAGCAGGTGATCTACAAGCACGCCATCTCCACCATCGCGCCGGCGCGGAATGTCACGCTGTGGGAGGACGCGGAGTAAGAGAACATAGACAAAGAGGAAAGCCCATGAACAACACCCCAGACAACAACACGAACATCCCGGCGGGGAACAACAAGCGCTCGTCGCCGCTGCTGAAGGTGCTGCCTATCGCAGTGCTGGCGGCAGTGCTGGTGTACTTCGCCGCGCAGGTATACAACTACTTCGCCGACCCGATGACCATCACGCTGGTCTATGAGGCACAGGCGGAGGACGTTATCTCCATGGAGGGCTGGCTGGTGCGGACGGAGGAGCCGCTGCCCGGCCAGACCGGCACCGTGTCCCGGGCTGTGCAGGAGGGACAGCGGGTGGCCGCCGGCGAGACGGTGGCCACGGTGTACAGCGACGACAGCGCTTTGCAGACCGTCAGCCGGATCGAGACGCTGGAATTGCAGCTGCAGCAGCTGCAGTTCGCCCTGACGTCCTATCTGGACCCGGACGCGGCGCTGAAGCTGGATACGTCCATCACCGGCGACATCCTGACCCTGCGGCAGACGCTGAGCGCCGGGGATTATGCCGCGGCGGAGAGCGACCTGGCGGCGCTGAAGGCCGCCGTGCTGAAGCGGGACCACGGGAGCTATACGTCACAGGAGGAGATACAGGCCCAGATCAAGTCGGTGGAGAGCGAGATACAGCAGCAGAAAGCCGCGCTGTCCGGTGCGAAGACCGTGACCGCCAAGGCCTCCGGCACCTATTCCGCCGTGTGCGACGGGTACGAGAGCGTGCTGACGGAGGCATTTCTGGAGGACGTGACGCCGGGCAAGCTGAACGGCGTGAAGGCGGCGGCGGAGCAGAGCAACGTGGGCAAGCTGATCTACGGCGACACCTGGTATTATGCGGTGGTGCTGCCGGCGGAGCAGGCGGCGGCGCTGAAGGATATGGGCCGGGTGGATGTGCGCCTGGCCAAGGGCTTTGACCAGAGCATCCGCATGAGCGTGGTGTCCGTGTCCCGGGAGGAGAACGGCCAGGCGGCGGTGGTGCTGTCCAGCACACGGTATCTGGCACAGACCACGCTGCTGCGCCATCAGGCGGCGGACGCGGTGCTGCACACCTATCAGGGACTGCGGGTACCGGCCGACGCGCTGCGGGTCAGCGCGGACGGCACCACCGGCGTGTACTGTGTGGACGGCGAGAACGCCTCCTTCCGGCCGATCGAGCTGGTATATCAGGGGGAGGGCTACGCGCTGGTGAAGCCCGCCGAGGGCGTGCGGGACACACAGACCCTGCGCTCCGGCGATCAGGTCATCGCCACGTCCGGCGAGCTGTATGACGGCAAGGTCATCCGATAAACACGGCGGCACCCGCCTCCAGCGGGCGCACGCGGCTTAGATACGAAAGAGACAAGGAGGCACAAGCGATGTCTATTCGGGAAAATTTGGAAGCGATCCGCGCCGAGATCGACGCGGCGGCACGGGAGACGGGCCGCACCGGGGCGGATATTACGCTGGTGGGCGCCAGCAAGATGAACGATGCCGCCGCCTGCCAGGAGGCCATCGCCGCCGGCATCGACGCCCTGGGCGAGAACCGGGTGCAGGAGATGACCGCAAAGCTGGCGGAGGACGCCTATCGCGGCGCGCCGCTGCACTTCATCGGCCACTTGCAGCGCAACAAGGTGAAGCAGGTGGTGGGCAAGGTGGCCCTGATCCAGTCCATCGGCTCGCCGGAGCTGTTGGCCGAGGTGGACAAGCAGGCGGAAAAGCTGGGCATCGTGCAGGATATTCTGCTGGAGGTGAACATCGGCGGCGAGGCGGCCAAAAGCGGCTTTGCGCCGCAGGAGGTGGAAAACGCGGCGGCACAGGCGAAGGAAATGGGCCATGTGCGGGTGCGGGGACTGATGACCATACCCCCGGCGGACGCCACACGGGAAGAAAATGTGGTATATTTCCAAAAAGTACAGGCACTATATGTTGACATAAACAGAAAAATGTACGATAATGAATTAGAATATCTTTCTATGGGTATGAGCGGCGATTTTGCCGATGCCATTCGCGCGGGGGCCAACATGGTCCGCGTGGGCACCGCCATTTTCGGCGCAAGAGACTATTCCAAATAATACGCGGGAGGTATTGCACATGGGCCTGATGGACGAGCTGAAGAAGATTATTCATCCCTACGATGATGAGGATTATGATTATGAGGACGATTTTGAGGAGCCGGTAAAGGAGTCCTCCCGTTCCCTGTTTGACGACCGCAAGGACGACCGCCGTGAGGATCGCCGCAGCGAGGACCGCCACAACAAGGTGGTGAACATCCACGCCACCACCCAGCTGAAGGTGGTGCTGGTGAAGCCGGAGCGCTTCGAGAACGCCTCGGAGATCGCGGACCATCTGAAGGAGAAGCGCACGGTGGTGCTGAACCTGGAGTCCACCAACAAGGACGTGGCCCGGCGGCTGATCGACTTCCTGTCCGGCGTGGCCTATGCCGGCGAGGGCAAGATCAAGAAGGTGGCGGCCAACACGTACATCATCACCCCCTACTCCGTGGATATCATGGGCGACCTGATCGACGAGCTGGAGAACAACGGACTGTACTTCTAAAGAAATCATATAACGGAGGGATCGGCAATGTTTACACCCCAGGAAGTTTCCGAAAAAGTATTCCCGAAGGCGTCATTCGGCGGCGGCGGATACAATATGGCGTCTGTGGATGAGTTTCTGGACGCGCTGACGGAGGACTACACCGCCCTGTTCAAGGAGAATGTCACACTGAAGGCCAAGCTGAAGGTGCTGGCCGAGAAGGTGGAGGAGTACCGTTCCACCGAGGAGGCCATGCGCCAGGCACTGCTGACGGCCCAGAAGATGGCCGCCAAGCTGGTGCAGGAGGCCCAGAGCGAGAAGGAGAAGATCCTGGCCGACGCGCAGGTGGAGGCCCAGGCGGAGATCCACCGGCTGGACGACGAGCGCAGGGCGGCGGAGAAGAAGCTGCAGGCCGCACAGGAGAAGACCGCGGCGTTTATTCGCCGCAGCGAGGAGCTGTGCCAGGCCCAGAGCGCCTTTTTGCAGTCCCTGCCGGAGCTGGACTTCGTGCCGGAGCAGCCGAAGTCCCCTGCCGCTGAGCCCCAGGCCGATGTTGTGTCCGCCATCGAGCAGGATATCCTCAGCAAGTACATCGACGCGCCGGAGGAGAAGGGCGCCGAGAGCGCCGTCACCGACGAGCCCACCATCAAGCTGCCGCCGGTGGACGGCAGCGCCATCCCCAGCGATTTCCGGCTGAGTCTGGACGAGCTGAAGTTCGGTCGGAATTACAGCGGAGACAAGTAAGCACAACAACAAAAGGCGGCCTTGCGCCGCCTTTTTTCCACGGAGGAAGACGGTATGACAAAGCCCATCATCGCGCTGCTGTACGACTTTGACAAGACGCTGTGTACCACGGATATGGAGGACTATGCCTTCATCCCGGCCCTGGGATACACCCCGGCGGAGTTCTGGCACAAGGCCAACACCTTCGGCCGGGAGAACCGGATGGACGGGCTGCTGGCGTATATGTACACCATGATCGCCGAGTGCCGCGCCCAGGGAAAGGACCTGAAGCGGGACTTTCTGGTGGCGTGCGGCCGCAGCATGGAGTTGTTTCCCGGCGTGCGGGAGTGGTTTCAGCGGATCAATGCCTTCGGTGAGCAGCAGGGCGTGACCATCGAGCACTATGTGCTGTCCTCCGGGCTGAAGGAGATCATTGAGGGCAGCGGTATTGCCCACGAGTTCAAGCAGATCTACGCCTGCGAGTTCTACTATGACGAGGCGGGTGCCGCCTGCTGGCCCAAGCTGGACGTCAACTTCACCAACAAGACCCAGTTCGTCTACCGCATCAACAAGGGTGTGCTGGACGTGGCCGATGACAAGACGCTGAACGACTCCATGCCCGACGACAGCAAGCGGGTGCCCTTTACCAACATGATCTATGTGGGCGACGGGCTCTCCGACGTGCCGTGTATGAAGATGATGCGGTCCTACGGCGGGCAGGCCATCGCCGTGTACCAGAGCAGCAACCGGGCCGGCGTGGAGGACCTGCTGGCCAAGGGGCGGGTGGATTTCATCTTCCCTGCCGACTACCGGGAGGGCACGGGGCTGGACGTGACGGTGCAGAACATCATCCGTAAGATGGCCATCAGCGACGCGCTGACCGCCGAGAATGTCCGCCAGGTACAGTCCATCGGGCACACGGAGGTGCCGGGACAGGCGGGGCTGTTTGAATAAAGGCATAAAAAGAGACGGCCGAGGCCGTCTCTTTTATTTGGCTGCTTCAGTCAATTTTGGTCTCATGGTATTGCATCCAGGTCAGCACATCGTTTTCGAATTTCAATGAAAGACCGCTGTGACTCGACATATCGAAAAAGACAATGTCGCCCTCAGAGGCTCTACGGGTGTCAACACTCAAACGGTATTCCTCAGAACCATCAGGAAATACTATGGGCCCCCAATTAAACTTCGCGGAGGAATGATCGACAAGAACTTGACACCAGGGCGTCATTTGAAGCTGTGCATAGACCTGCTCCCGAGTCATGCCGGTCATTACCCCGCAGGCGGAAAAGGCCACAGAAGGCGACTCGAGATGGACCGCCTTTTTGGAATTGGCCTGCATATAGTTTTCCAAAGTCGTGTTGTCAAATGTGGCGGCGCTGGCCAAAGCGTACAGATTTGTGCTTATGCATTCATCTGTCCACTGGCAGAAGGCCTCGTCCCCCATTTCCGCAGCCTTTTCAGAAAAAGCGTTAAACAGAGCAAGCCCGTCCTCGCCCATCAGATCATAGATCACGACATTGCTGCCCCAGGCCCCAAAGGGGGAAACGTCAAAATACTCGCCTAAAAAACAGCTGTTTTCAAAGTAAAGCTCGTCGAGGCCCATTGCCTCCCAGCCTAAGGCGGTAAGACAGTCGGCATTCGCCTGCGCCTGACCCTCGGTATCGCCCAGCAGGAGATATAGCTGTGCCATGCGCTTATAGGCAAGATCAATGTCCATCTCGTTCCAGGTATCTGTTTCCTCGGCGGCCACAGCCTTTTTCAGGCCCTCGATGCTGCCGGGGAAGTCGCCGTCGCAGGCCAGCTGTATGGCGGCCTCGTACAGGGCGCGGCCGTCGCTTTCCACGGAGGCGGTATCGCCGTCATCACCGGCGGCGCTGGCGGGCTGTTCGCCGCAGGCAGTCAGCTTCAGGACCTTGGCCAGGGCCAGCAGCAGGGTGATGAGCTTTTTCATGTTGTTCTCTCCTTTACCAGAATTTCCCTTTTAATGGATATATACAAATAAAATATACCATGTATGAATAGAAAAGGCAAGCGAAATAAATAAAAACCGCCCCGGGCCATTGGTCCGGGGCGGTCTGCACGCTGTTTACTTTTTCTTCTTTTTGCCCACGATGAGCAGCACCACAACGGCGATGACGGCCACGACCACCAGGGTGATCCACAGGCCCATGTTGCTGGTGTCGCCGGTGAGGGGGCTGGCACAGGCGACGCACAGGCTCATGGCCGCGGCGCACACCGCGCACAGCAGCGCGATCAGTTTTTTCATCTTTTTCACCTCATTTTAACGGTTTCTCCATTCCACCGCCGCCGGCGGGGAAATACATACAGGCGCAGGTCTATTGTACCATAGTTTTTGGGTTTTGCAACCCCGGAAACGTGCGCCCTGCCGCAGGGAAAGATCGGCGCCCCCGCCGATGGGCAGGGGCGCTGCGGTTTACAGATAGTTCAGCGGGTTGACAAACGTGCCGTTGAACTTGACGCCGAAATGGCAGTGGTTGCCGGTGGAGCGGCCCGTCGAGCCCATGCGGGCGATGAGCTGGCCCTTGTGGACCTTCTGCCCCAGGGACGCCACCAAACTGCTGTTATGCCCGTAGTACGTCTGATACCCGTTGCCGTGGTCGATGATGATCAGATAGCCGTACCCGCTCATCCAGCCGGAGTACGTCACCGTGCCGCCGTCGGCGGCGTAGATGGACGTGCCGTAGCTGTTGCCGATGTCGATGCCGCTGTGGTAGGTGCTGCCCAGCAGGCTGCGGTAGCCGAACCGGCTGGTGAGGATGCCGGTGCAGGGCCAGGAGAACGACCCGGTGGGATACCAGGTGGGCCGCTCCTTCGTGCCGCGGAGCTGCTGCTCCGTCACCGGCTGGGAAAGCGTCACGCTGGCCACCACCTCGCGCTCCGTCTCCTCGCCGTTGATATACGTCACGTTGGCGGTCATGTCCGCCTTGCCGTACACGCCGGGGGACGTGACCTTATACTCGCCCTGGTACATGGAGCTGTCGTCGGTGTACTCCACCTGGTACGGCACATCCTGCACGTACCGCTGCCGCTCCACGTTCACCACCGTCAGATAGGGCACGGCGTTGCTGATGGTCAGCACATCGCCCACCCGCAGGATCTTCGGGTCATAGCCGGGGTTCAGCTTCATCAGCGCTTCCACGCTCAGGTCGTATTTCTCCGCGATGCTGTAATAACTGTCGCCGGAGGTGACGGTGTACGTCACCTCGCCCTCCTTCGTCTCGTTGAGGATCTCGGCGATGTAGCCCAGGTTCATCACGTAGGACGACTCCACGTACTCCTGCCGGATGTCCACGTCCTCCACGAAGTAGGCGTTCACCGTGTCCGCCGTCTCATAGCCCAGCTTCAGCTGCTCCAGCAGGTCCTCCAGCGCGCCGGAGCGGGTGGTGGCCACCACCTTTTCGCCGTCCACATACAGGACATAGGCGTAATCCACCACGCCGAGGGTGTCGCTCAGTGTCTCTTCAAACTCGTTGTCGGAGATCAGCTCGCGGCGGGGGAAAACGCCTGTTTCGGCGGTGAGCAGCGCCGTATCCACGGTGTAGCCGCCGTCGCCGGTGGTCGCGCGGGTGACATCCTCCAGCTCCGCCACCACCTTTTCGGCGGCGCGGCGGGAGGAGACGATGCCAAGGTCCTGACCGTCATAGGTCACCTGAGCGCCCAGGGTGTACAGGGACAGAACGGTGGCCGCGGCGGCGATGGCCATGGCGCCGCACAGGAATGCCACCGGGTGCAGATGCATCTTCTCAAAAAAGTGGCGGCGTTTGCCGCCCATCCAGGTCAGTGCCTTGCGCCGGTTGGAGAAGCCCTCGCGTATGGCGGCGGCCCGGCGTTCCAGGCTGCCGCGGAAGAAGAGGAACAGCTGGGCTGCGCCGTATTCGGATTCGGGGAACCGCCTGTCGCGGTTGGCGGCCGCCAGAGCCCGCGCATTGCTGCGCAGATCGGACAGCCACCGACCGATGCGGCGGAAGCCCGCTTGTATGTTCAGGGTGAACAGATCGTGGTGCTCATCGCAGAAGCTCCGCCAGCTCATTAAATTGTCACGCCACAGCTGCCACAGCTCCGATAGGGTCATGTGCTCCCGGTTGGGGTCGCGGCCGGCGGCTTTTTTCTGTTGTTGATCCTGCGTCATGGTGTAAGCCCCTAAAAGTTACAAATAGTTACAAAGCGTATGATACAATGATTTTCCCCTCACGTCAAGGATTAAATTGTAAACAAACCTTGCTGTGAAGAGAAAACCTTATAAAAAGGGGCTTTAATGGGGGGAAACGGCGGGTTTTCGGAAAAAACTTTTTGATGAAAAGCGCGGGACAGTGGCCGGGCGGTCAAACGCGGTCTGTATTGTTCCTGATAAAATAAAAATCCAAGCCCCGAAAGGGGGCTTGGATTTTTTCTTTTTCAAAGCTGCTTGTCCAGGGAACGGATCAGCTGGGCAATGGCGTTGTCGCGGCAGTCGGGCAGGCGGCGGACGCCGGGTGTGTGCAGCACCTGGGGAATGGCGTTGGCGGGGGCGTAGCCCTGGCCGGCCCAGGTGAGCATACTGATGTCGTTGGCGTGGTCGCCCACGCAGATCACGTTTTCCCGTGCCACATCCAGCAGGTCCGCCAGACGCCGGACCATGCCGCCCTTGTTGGCGCCCTTGGCTGTCAGTTCCACCAGGGTCACGGCGCTGGGGACTACCTCATAGTCGTGGTACCAGGGCCGGGAGGCCAGAAAGTCCAACAGGGCGGGCAGGTGCGCCTCCTCGGTGGAGAAAAGGGCCTTGCTGATGGGGGACGGCACGTCGTCCATGGTGTCTACCTCGATGGACGGCGCGTGGGTGATGTGCATATGACGGCGGGTGACGTCGTTGGCGTTCAGGGCGTGGATGGTGTTGTCATCGTGGTACAGCTCCACAGCCACCTGGGGCAGGGCGGTGACGACCTCCGTGACGTGCTGCCGGACGGAGTCGGGCAAAAAGGCTGTGACCAGGTACTTCTTCTGCGGGAAGTCGTAGATAGCCGCGCCGTTGAACAGCACGGTGGGACCGTTCATGGGAATGCCGTCCACAACCGTTTCAAAGGCGGGCTTGGCGCGGCCAGTGGCCACGGAAAAGATGCCGCCGTTGGCCATGAAATACTCGATGGCGGCGCGGTTCTCGTCAGAGACGGGGGGCATATCCACGCACTTTTGCAGGGCCTCCTCGGTGTAGACCAGGGTGTTGTCGAAATCGCTGACCAGCAGCAAGCCGTTGAATTTACGCATGATTTACGCCTCCGTGCCGCCGTTGGGCTTACTGCCGCCGCTTCTGCGGCGGGGACGATGGCGGCTGCGCTTCTTCTCACCGCTCACGGTACCCTGGCCGTCCCCGGCGGGCTTGACTGCCTTGGGTGCGGGTGCGCCGGTGCTGCCGGCGGCGTTGGCACCGCCGTTTCCGCCGCGGCGTCCGCTTCTGCGGCGGCGATCACCGCCCTCGCGGCGGGGCTTGCCGCCCTCGGCGGGGGTATCGGAACGCGGGGCTTTTTCCGCAGGGGCGGCGGACTTCTCCGCCGTGCGCTTCTCGCCGTCGCCCCGACGGCGGCTGCGGCTCCGGCGGCCGCGTTTCTTTTCGCTCTCTGCCGCGGCGTCCGGGTCGAAGTCGCTGAGCAGGGTGATAGTGGGCAGCTCCTCCTCGGCCAGGGGCTCCACATAGCGCTCGGGGCGCTTGTCGGGGACCGCGATACCGTCGCGGCTGCCCTTGCCGCTCCGCAGGACGCAGACCTCGCAGTTGTGATAGCAGCGGGGACCGTCGGTGCGGTCATCCAGGCGGACGTTCACAGTCTCCTTCAGCACGTTTACGTCGCTGACGTTGCCGGTGCCGTCCGGCGTCAGAACAAAGGAGTCGTTCTTGGGCAGGCGCTTAACGGCATCCTCATAGGCGTCCTGTTCATATTTCAGGCAGCACATCAGCCGGCCGCAGGTACCGGAGATCTTGGTAGGGTTCAGACTCAGGTTCTGGGTCTTGGCCATCTTGATGGACACGGGCAGGAACTCGTCCATGAACTGGGCGCAGCAGAAGGGTCGGCCGCAGATGCCCAGGCCGCCGATCATCTTGGCCTCGTCGCGGACGCCGATCTGCCGCAGCTCGATGCGGGCGCGGAACACGCTGGCCAGGTCCTTGACCAGCTCGCGGAAGTCCACGCGGCCGTCGGCGGTAAAGAAAAACAGGATCTTGCTGCCGTCAAAGCTGCACTCCACCCGCACCAGCTTCATCTCCAGCTTGTGCTGCTGGATCTTCTTTTTGCAGACATCGAAGGCTTCCTTCTCACGGCTGCGGTTGTAGGCGGCGGTGTGTTTGTCGTTGTCGGTGGCGATGCGGAGGACGGACCGCAGGGGTTTGACCACCGCGTCATCGGGCACCTGGTGGTTGCCCGCCGCGCAGTGGGCGAATTCCGGGCCCTGGGCGGTCTCCACGATCACGTCGGTGCCGGCGGGGATCGTGAGCCCCTTGGGGTCGAAGTAGTATTCCTTGCAGCCGCTGCGGAAACGGACAGAGATCACATCGGTCATAAAAGTTCCTCCCATTTCACGGCGAGGGCGCCCAATATCTGGCCCACGCCCGCATTTTGGTCACATTGTTCGGCAAAGCGCTGACTGGCCGCGCACAGTCCCAGCAGCTGCCGCGCCGTCAGCCTGTCCGCCAGCAGAAGGGCTGCCTCCGCACAGGAGGGATCCGGCCGCGCCTTGCCCTGCTGCACCAGCAGGGCTTCGGCCGCGGCGCGCCACAGCTCCTCCAGCTGGGCCTGCAGCGTCTCGCGCTTCAGGGACTGCTCGCGGGAGAGCAGCGCCGTGGTCACCGGCAGCAGACGCCCGGAGGCAAACGCACGGCACAGCTCCGCGGTACCGTCGCTGAGGGGCGCGTCTTCCCCGTCGTATTTCAGCAGAGCACAGCGGGAACGGACGGTCTCCAGCAGGGCGGCGGGAGCGTCGGCGCAGAAGATGAAAGCGGCATAGGGCGGTCCCTCCTCCACCACCTTCAGCAGGACATCCTGATCCCGCTGGTTCAGCTGGCGGCAGTCAGAGACGACGTATACCTTGCGCCGGGCCTCGTTGGGGCGGATGTACACATCCTTACGCAGGGCGCGGACTGCCTCCACCGTCAGCTCCTTGTGCTCTGTATCCAGCACGGGGATCACGTCCGGGTGGATGCCCTCCAGTATCTTGCGGCAGTGGCGGCAGCGCAGGCAGGGTCTGTCCGTCCCCTCGCAGACGTGGGCGGCGGCGAGAAACCGGGCAGCGGCGGTCAGGTCACCCCGGCCCGTCAGGATGACCGCGTGGCTGAGACGGTCCTCCCCGGCGGCGCAGCGCACGGTGCGGGCAAATATGCTGTTTTCCTGGGGCAGCTGGACCATGCGCGTACCTCCCGGTAAAGTGCCTACTAATTCAATATAATAGTATACCACAGGAGTGGGGGAATAGGCAAGACACAAAATCTTCCCTCCGTTCCGCCGGGAGAAGCGCGCCGGGACGGCGGCTTTGCGGGTGCTGCGCCAAAAAGGACGGAAAATAGAGGAAACGGAAATGTGTTATCGGTTTACGGCGAGTGTCCGCAGAGGAAACAACATTTTTTTGTAAAAATATCCGCGACAGGGTTGCTTTTAAAAAAAAATATGACTATAATAAATTGTTCTCAATGTTTGGTACAACTATTTAATATACGGAGGAACTGCAATGAGCAAGAAGTATTGTTACCTGTTCACCGAAGGCAACGCCAAGATGCGTGAGCTGTTGGGCGGCAAGGGTGCGAACCTGGCGGAGATGACCAATATCGGTCTGCCCGTGCCCCAGGGCTTTACCATCACCACCGAGGCCTGCACTCAGTATTACGAGGACGGCTGCCAGATCAACGGCGAGATCATGGCGGAGATCATGGAGTATATCGAGAAGATGGAGAAGATCACCGGCAAGAAGTTCGGCGATCTGGAAAATCCCCTGCTGGTATCCGTGCGCTCCGGCGCCCGCGCCTCCATGCCCGGCATGATGGACACCATTCTGAACCTGGGCCTGAATGAGGACGTGGTGGACGTGATCGCCAAGAAGTCCAACAACCCCCGCTGGGCGTGGGATTGCTATCGCCGCTTTATCCAGATGTATTCCGATGTGGTCATGGAGGTTGGCAAGAAGTACTTTGAGCAGCTGATCGATGCCATGAAGGAGAAGAAGGGCGTGACCCAGGACGTGGAGCTGTCCGCTGAGGATCTGAAGGAGCTGGCCATGCAGTTCAAGGCCGAGTACAAGTCCAAGATCGGCAGCGACTTCCCCACCGACCCCAAGGAGCAGCTGATCGGCGCCATCAAGGCCGTGTTCCGCAGCTGGGACAACCCCCGCGCCAACGTGTACCGCCGCGACAACGACATCCCCTATTCCTGGGGCACCGCCGTCAACGTGCAGTCCATGGCCTTCGGCAACATGGGCGACGACTGCGGCACCGGCGTGGCGTTCACCCGTGACCCCGCCACCGGCGAGAAGAAGCTGATGGGCGAGTTCCTGACCAATGCCCAGGGCGAGGACGTGGTGGCCGGCGTGCGTACCCCCATGCCCATTGCCGAGATGGCTGAGAAGTTCCCCGAGGCCTATGACGAGTTCGTGAAGGTATGCAATATCCTGGAGGACCACTATCGCGATATGCAGGATATGGAGTTCACCGTGGAGCACGGCAAGCTGTACATGCTGCAGTGCCGCAACGGCAAGCGCACCGCTCCCGCCGCGCTGAAGATCGCCTGCGACCTGGTGGACGAGGGCATGATCTCCGAGCAGCAGGCCGTGGCCATGATCGATCCCCGCAACCTGGATACCCTGCTGCATCCCCAGTTCGACCCCAAGGCGTTGAAGGCCACCGAGCCGGTGGGCAAGGCGCTGCCCGCCTCCCCTGGCGCTGCCTGCGGCAAGATCGTGTTCAACGCCGAGGACGCCAAGGAGTGGGCTACCCGGGGCGAGAAGGTGGTTCTGGTTCGTCTGGAGACCTCTCCCGAGGACATCGAGGGCATGAAGGCCGCTCAGGGCATCCTGACCGTCCGCGGCGGTATGACCTCCCACGCGGCCGTTGTGGCCCGCGGCATGGGTAAGTGCTGCGTATCCGGCTGCGGCGCCATCAACATGGACGAGGCCAACAAGCAGTTTACCCTGGCAGGCAAGACCTACCACGAGGGTGACTGGATGAGCCTGGACGGCTCCACCGGTAATATCTACGACGGCGCTATGCCCACCGTGGACGCCAATGTGGGCGGCGATTTCGGCCGCATCATGGCCTGGGCGGACAAGTTCCGCCGGCTGAAGGTCCGCACCAATGCCGACACCCCCGCCGACGCCGCCCGCGCCCGCTCTCTGGGCGCCCAGGGTATCGGCCTGTGCCGCACTGAGCATATGTTCTTCGACGGCGACCGTATTGCCGCCATCCGCGAGATGATCTGCTCCGACACCAAGGAGCAGCGCGAGAAGGCTCTGGCCAAGCTGCTGCCCATGCAGCAGGGTGACTTTGAGGGCATCTACGAGGCCATGGAGGGCTGCCCCGTCACCATCCGCTTCCTGGATCCCCCTCTGCACGAGTTCGTTCCCACCGAGGAGGCGGACATCGAGCTGCTGGCCAAGGATATGGGCAAGACCGTAGCCGACATCAAGGCCATCATCGCCTCCCTGCACGAGTTCAACCCCATGATGGGCCACCGCGGCTGCCGTCTGGCCGTCACCTTCCCGGAGATCGCCGTTATGCAGACCCGTGCCGTCATCCGCGCCGCCATCAACGTCCAGAAGAAGCACCCCGACTGGAACATGGTTCCTGAGATCATGATCCCCCTGGTGGGCGAGGTCAAGGAGCTGAAGTTCGTCAAGGACGTGGTGGTCAAGACCGCTGACGAGGAGCTGGCTGCTGCCGGTATGAACATGAAGTACCTGGTGGGTACCATGATTGAGATCCCCCGCGCTGCGCTGACCGCTGATGCCATCGCCACCGAGGCGGAGTTCTTCTCCTTCGGTACCAACGACCTGACTCAGATGACCTTTGGCTTCAGCCGTGACGATGCCGGCAAGTTCCTGCCCGCTTACTACGACAACAAGATCTATGAGAGCGATCCGTTCGCCCGGCTGGATCAGGTCGGTGTGGGCAAGCTGGTGGATATGGCCTGCAAGCTGGGCCGCGCCACCCGCCCCGACATCCATCTGGGCATCTGCGGCGAGCACGGCGGCGACCCCTCCAGCGTGGAGTTCTGCCACCGCGTGGGTCTGGACTATGTGTCCTGCTCCCCCTTCCGCGTGCCCATCGCCCGTCTGGCCGCCGCACAGGCTGCCATCCGCGAACAGCGCCAATAAGAAGTTGACGCAAACAGCGTAGGCAAAACAACTGATATAAATACGGTCACACAGTCCCTTTGGATTGTGTGACCGTTATTTTTTTGCCCATTTTTAGCTGAATACACCGCAAATCAAGCCGCTGGTTTCACTACGAAATCAGCGGCTTTTTTCGTTCCCAAAAAATTTTTTGAAATTTTTTCGTTTAGGGGGTCTATAAATGAGCCTTCTCGCTGGCTACCTATTGAGGGACAAAACAAGTTTCCTCGTGATCCTTGAAAACAGAATACACACTCAACAGGTACATTCCTGATCGGGGGCGAAAGCCCCAGCCGGATGAAGGTGCGCCACGAACTTCCTGCCCACAAGGGTTATCACGGAAAGCAAGGTTGGTAGCGATTCCGAACCATTCTGAAATATCCGCTTGCTACGGATAAGGCGATGAAACGATTCAGGGACAATGATACTTCCCTATGGGGCTGGCGGAGTACCCGGCAGAGGTGAGATTCCTATGAGTTCGGTCAGCAGCCGAACGCTTGTTGATTTCCTTTTACGCATTTGGGGGATGAGATCGAGTTAAATGCGACCACCAAAGCACAGGACACGCTTCCTGTGTTTTGGTGGATCAAGCGATCCAAATCTAATAAGAAGGAGGAAAAGCGAAATGCCAAACTGTAAAACCATAGCGATATGCAACCAAAAAGGCGGTGTGGGGAAAACCACCACGGCAGTAAACCTCGGCGTAGGATTGGCTATGCAGGGCAAAAAGGTGCTTCTCGTGGACGCTGACCCGCAGGGCGACCTTACTACCTGCCTCGGTTGGCAGGACACGGACAGCTTGCCGCAGACCCTTTCCAGTAAGCTATCAGCGGTAATGCGGGAAGAACAGCAAGACCCGTTCTCCGGCATTCTCAGCCACGAAGAAAAGGTTGACCTTGTTCCGTCAAACCTTGACCTTTCGGCGTTGGAGATGAGCCTTGTGACTGCAATGAGCAGAGAGAGCGTGATGAAAAACTATCTCAGCCAAGTGAAGGACAGATACGACTATGTACTGATAGATTGTATGCCGTCCCTCGGTATGATTACGCTCAATGCTCTGACTGCGGCAGACAGCGTAATCATTCCCGTGCAGGCACAGTATCTCCCCGCAAAAGGAATGACGCAGCTTTTATCGACGATTGCCAAGGTGAAGAAGCACACCAATCGGAACCTGACAATCGACGGTATTCTGCTCACGCTTGTAGACGGTAGAACCAATCTTGCCAAAAGTACGGTAGAAGCGCTGCGAGAGAACTTCGGTTGTCGGATCAGGATATACCGGACGACCATTCCCATTGCCGTAAAAGCCGCCGAGGTTTCATCTAAAGGGAAAAGCATATACGCCTATGAGCCGAGCAGCACCGTGTCTAAGGCTTACACGGATTTTACGAAGGAGGTGTTAGCCGATGGCAGGCAGAAAGAGCGACTTCACGCTTCCCACGAACACACTCGATGAGCTGTTCTCTACGCAAGAGGAACGGGATGATGCCAAGCTCAGTAAAATCCGAGATATTCCCCTTGAGCTGATCGACGATTTTCCCGACCACCCATTTAAGGTACGGGACGACGAGGATATGATACAGCTTGTGGAGAGCGTCAAGGAGCGAGGAGTCATTACTCCGGCTACCGTGCGTCAGAAAGAGGACGGCAGATACGAGCTGATTTCCGGTCACAGGCGAAAACGGGCTTGCGAGCTTGCCGGGTTTGAAGCACTCCGTTGCGAGGTCGTAGACCTTGACCGTGATGCCGCCACTGTGCTGATGGTGGAGAGCAACTACCAGCGGTCGCAGATACTTCCCTCAGAAAAGGCGTTCGCCTATAAAATGAGGCTTGAGGCTATGAAGCGACAAGCAGGCAGACCGAGCAAAGAGAATTCTGTGCCAGTGGCACAGAATTATGAGGGCAAGACATCCCGTGAACTCTTGGGTGAGCAAGTTGGTGAAAGCCAAGACCAAGTTCGCCGGTATATCCGCCTGACGAACCTTGTTCCTGAACTACTCGACCTTGTGGACGAGGGCAAAATCAAGATGCGCCCTGCGGTGGAGCTATCCTATTTGGACGAGGACAGTCAACGGGCGGTAGTTGATGAAATCGACCTGAACCAATGCACCCCGTCCCACGATCAGACTATTCGTATGCGGAAGTTCTTCACAGATGGAAAACTCACGCCGGAGGTGGTGTCCGCCATTATGGGCGAGGAAAAACCAAATCAGCGGGAGAAGATCGTCCTGCGTGGGGACAAGGTGCGAAGTCTGATCCCGAAAAACATCCCCGTGAGCCAAACGGAGGATTATGTGGTCAAAGCACTGGAACATTACAGCCGCTTTCTTCGTCAGCGGGCAGAGCGTGACAGCCGATAGGTACACGGAGTATGTTTTCTGCTGTCCCCTTCCTCGCACTCCAACCCCTGAGAACTACCTGACTATCCGAAATAAACTATCTCCTGATTTATCTTTATCTCTCTAAGTTAAATCTATCTAAGAGCAAACGGAGTTCGCACAATTCGGAAAACTGCGTTTTGGCGGTATGATGAAAAGTTGCGCTTCAAAACGCACCTTTGTCGGAGCAGTTCTCATCGGGTAGAATGTTGTCGAAGGGAGTGAAGCGTATGAAACCAAAAATCGCAGTTCTTTTACTCGCTGTGCTTCTGTGTCTGACCACGGGATGCAACAATGCCTTGCATATTGCAGAAACGCCTGACCCTATTTCTTCTTCGGACAGTAACATCGCCCCCAGTGAAGCGGAAACGGCTCAGGCAGAAAAGAAAACGGAGGTTGATCGTCCCCAAAGCACAGAATCACAAACGGATAGCCGTGCCGCAGAGTTCCCGGCAAGCGTATCGGAAAGTGACACCCAAACAACAGAGGTTCCCGATCAGGCTGACCACAGCACGGCAGTGCTGCCACAGCCAAGCGAACCTGAAAAGAAAACAGACGAGTCCGAACGCCGACCGGAAACCGCTGCCCCGACTGAAAAAGAACAGCCCACACCTCCGGCAACTGAGGAATCTACGCCACCGGAACCGCCGAAAGAAGAACCTACTGAGCCGGTCTTTGACATTGACTACTGGATCTGCTTTGCCAAGAGCTACGCTGAGAGCATCGGACTTGCGCTTGACAGCGGAGCCGTGTATTGTTGGGATAACCCCATCGCCGCAGGTGTTAAATGCAAATACACCGAACGGGATATTCGTGGCTATCTCGACCGATATGCCAAGGACGGCGACATCGCCGATGTGTGGATTTGGTATGAGCAGACCGGGATCGGCTCTTATGAAATCTATATCGGCTACGCATAACAACAAAACACATTTCACCCGAAACGCATCGTCATTGCACGGTGCGTTTTTTATTTCCAAGGAGGTAATCAACACAATGAAAAAGAACCTTTTCAAGCAAGGAATGGCGGGACTGCTTTCCCTCGTGATGTGCCTGACAGCCCTTGTGGGAATCGGCACAACTACTGCCTATGCCGCAGGAGAAAGAGCAGAGGTCTACCTTGTTTCTTTTCCGAGAAGCGGCGATGCTAATATTGATTACAGCGGTACTTGGGGGCATCCCAATCTCCGGTATATGAACGGCTGGCATTCCGGTGAGTCCAAGTACACTACCATTCGAGCAATGCACTCGTATGACGGTAACATCTGTTACTGCATTGAGCCGGGAGTGCAGCAGGATACCGGCGACACTTATACCAGTAAGGACGAAACCTTTTGGGACAACCTGCCCTCAGACATCAACAGCACCATTTCCCCCTATGATATGAAGCTGTTCATCGGGCGTATTATGCAGTACGGTTACACGGGACCCATCAGCACCTCGTGGCGTTCACAGAACCCCGCTGATGCCGCAACGCTGGCGGAAGCTATGGCAACACAGGTTCTCATTTGGGAAACCGTTGTCGGTGAGCGTGACGAGGACTTCGATTATGTAAGCCCCGGTAGCTACGATGCTGTTAAGGGCGTTATCAGCACCGCCCACCCGCTGTATGACCTGTTTTGCGATTACTATGACAGCATTGAAGCAAGCGTTCAGCGTCACTCTGCCATCCCCAGCTTTATGTCCAAAAACCCGAACAGAGCGCAGAGCGTGGAACTGGAATGGGACGGTAGCGGTTACACCGCTACGCTGACAGACCACAACCGAGTGCTTTCCGATTACAGCTTTTCCGCTAATGAGGATGGCATTTCATTCAGCGTCAGCGGAAACCAGCTCATTATCACAGCAACGGATGCTCCTTCTGACAGCGTAAGAATTACCGCCAATAAGGTTGGCTCGTCCCGTCGTGGTGTCATCACCTGGACGGACGGAACATTCAATCAAGGAAGCAGCAAGCAGGATGTTATCACCTACGCACAGTCGGTCAGTGACCCCGTGCAGGCATTCCTCAATCTGAAGGTGTCCTATGGCTCTGCCAAGATCGTCAAGACCTCGGAGGACGGAAAGGTAGATAACCTCAACTTTACCGTCACCGGCAACGGCATCAATCAGACCGTCAAGACCAACTCCAAGGGCGAAATTCAGATCGACAACCTGATGCCCGGCGTTTACACCGTGACCGAGATGGATTACGACAAGTATGAGCCGCAGGAGTCCCGCCGTGTGACGGTGGTTTCCGGTCAGGTTTCTACCGTGACCTTCAACAACAAGCTCAAGCGAGGAGATTTGCAGATCGTGAAGTCCTCGGAGGACAATCTCAACGAAGGCGTGACCTTCCACCTTTACGGCACTTCACTCTCCGGCATTGCCGTGGACGAGTATGCCGCAACCGATGCAAACGGCGTGGCGACCTTTGAAGATGTCCTCATCTCCGGTTCCACACCTTATACCGTGGAGGAAGTGGACACTGCCATTCGCTATGTTGTTCCCGAAGCGCAGTCTGCGCCTATCAACTGGAACGAGGTCACGAACCGCAGTTTCCTCAACATTCTGAAGAAATTCTCCGTGACCGTGACCAAGAGCGATGTCGAAACCGGCACAGTGCAGGGTGATGCTTCTCTTGCCGGTGCTGTTTACGGCATCTATAAGGGCGAAACCCTTGTGGATACCTACACCACCGACAAGAACGGACAGTTCGTTACCAAGGAGTATATCTGCGATAACGACTGGACGGTGCGAGAAATCACACCCTCCGAGGGCTATCTGCTTGATACCACCGTTCATAAGGTCGGTGCAGAGCCGCAGCTTTATACCGTGGAGCATAATCAGACGGCAAATGATGTGACCGAGCAGGTCGCAAAGGGCAATATCGCCATTATTAAGCACACCGATAACGGTGATACGCAGATCGAAACACCCGAAAATGGTGCCGAGTTTGCGGTGCATCTGAAAGCCGCTGGCAGCTACGAGGTTGCCGAGGACACCGAGCGTGATTATCTCACCTGTGATGAAAACGGCTTTGCCCAGACCAAGGATATGCCTTACGGCATCTACACCGTCCATCAGGTGTCCGGCTGGGAAGGCAGCGAACTGATGCCCGACTTTGATGTGTTCATTTCTCAGAATGGGGCGACTTATCGCTACCTTATCAACAATGCACCCTTTAACAGCTTCATCAAGATCGTGAAGCAGGACGCAGAAACCGGCAAGACTATCCCTTATGCCGGTGCAGGCTTCAAGATTTATGACCCGGACGGCAACCCCGTAACAATGACCTTCACCTACCCGACACCCACCACCATTGATGTGTTCTACACCAATGCAGAAGGTTCTCTTGTCACGCCGGAAAAGCTGTCCTTTGGAAAGGGGTACTCTATTGTCGAGGTACAGGCTCCCTACGGCTATGTCCTCGACGAAACGCCCGTGTATTTCGATGTCACGGAGGATAATTCCACAGAAGAAAGCGGGGTTACGGTAGTAAAAGTGGATAAGCCAAATATGGCACAGAAAGGCACCATCACCGTGGAAAAAACCGGCGAGGTGTTCTTCGGCGTTTCCGTCATCGGCGGCGTAGATGAAAGCGGAAACGAACTGCCCACCATCTATCAGCCGCAGTATGAAAAGCGTGGACTTCCCGGTGCGGTCTATGAGATCATCGCCGCAGAGGATATTATCACGCAGGACGGCACTGTCCGAAATCAGAAGGGCGAGGTCGTAGACACCGTTACAACCGATGAAACCGGCACAGCGGTGAGCCGTGAACTCTATCTCGGCAAATATGAGGTTCGTGAGATCACAGCACCCCACGGGATGGTGCTCAACCCGGAACCCCACTGCGTCGAGCTTGTCTACGCCGGTCAGAGTGTTGCCGTAACAGAAACGGCGACTTCGTTCGAGAACGAGCGTCAGAAGGTGGAAATCAGCCTTGTAAAGTCCATCGAGCAGAATGAGTGCTTCGGCATTGGCACAAACGGTGAAATGAAGAACATTTCCTTTGGGCTGTTTGCCGCCGAGGAGATCGTATCTGCCAGCGGCACTCCCATTCCCGCAGATGGTCTGATTGAGATCATCTCTCTGAATGAGGACGGAACGGCAAAGGTTAAGACCGACCTTCCTTGTGGAAGCTACTATGTGCAGGAGCTTGCTACCGACAGTCACTACAAGCTCTCCGATACCAAGTATCCCGTTACCTTTGGGTATGCCAATCAGGATACGGCAGTTGTAAAGATTGCCGCCAATGACGGCAAGGCAATCGAAAATGATCTGCTCTACGGTTCGGTTTCCGGAAAGAAGGTCGATGAAAACGGCAGTGCTCTCGGCGGTGCGCTGATTGGACTGTTCCGCACGGATGACGGCGAGTTTACAAAGGAAAACGCTCTGATGACTACCACTTCTGCTGAAGATGGTAGTTTTTCTTTTGAGAATATTCCTTACGGCACTTGGTATGTCCGTGAAATCGAACAGCCCGCCGGCTTTGTGCTGGACGATACCATCTATCCCGTGACCATCGGCGCAGACGGTCAGGTCGTGGAGATCAAGATCGTCAACAAATATGTCCGTGGAAACATCCATCTGACCAAGGTGGATTCCGAATATCCTGACAATAAGCTGACCGGAGCAACCTTTGAGGTCTATAAGGACAGTAACGCAAACGGCAGGCTGGACAACGGTGATGAACTGCTCGGCACACTGACCGAAAAGGATAAGGGCGAATACAGTATGAACGACTTGTTCTACGGTCGCTACTTCGTCAAGGAAACCAAAGCGCCGGAGGGGTTTGTCCTTGATACCGGCGTGTATGAAGTGATGATCGACGCAGACGGCAAGACCTACGAGGTGGAGAACAAGGCAGGTGTCGGCTTCATCAATGATGCGATGCGTGGCAACCTGAAAATCGTCAAGACCTCCTCTGACGGCAAGGTCAAGGGCTTCGCTTTCCGCATTACCGGAGCAAACGGCTATGACATTATCCTTGAAACCAACGACAAGGGTGAGATCTTCATTGACGGGCTTCGCATCGGTGACTACACCATTTCTGAGGTGAGCAACTCGGCTTCTTCGATGTATGTCATCCCTGCTGATAAGAAGGCAACGGTCAAGATCGGCTCCACTACCATTGTGGAGATGCACAATGTTCTGCGTGATACGCCCAAGACCGGTGACACAACCAATCTGCCGCTGCTCTATGCCCTTGCAGGACTGTCCGCAGTGGGCATCGCTGTGTGCGGCGTTATCGGATTTAAGAAAAAGAAAAAGGAGGATCGTAACTAATGGAACCTAAAACCATCGTGGCTATCGTACTGGTAGCCTTTATCATCGGCGGCTTTATCTTCTTGCAGGTCAGAAAGAAAAACAAGAAGTAAGCTGATTATCCAAGGGGCGGAGCAAAAACTCCGCCCCTTTTTTACTACCCGAAGGAGGGATTCAATGAATCAACAGAAAACTGTGGAAAGCCGTGTGCTTTCTATCTTGAAGGACTGTCCGAGAGCAAGGTTCGACGATATGGTTCTCGTTATGCACTATTACAACCGATACGCAAACTTCCTGCGAGCCGGCGAACTGCCTCTCAATGACCTTGCATTCAACTACAAAGTCTACGGACTGCCGTGCTTTGAAACCATCCGAAGGGCAAGGCAGCGTGTGCAGTCGCTTTTTCCGGAATACTCCCGCAACGCCGAGCAGGATGATATGGTTATCATCATCGGCATTCTTTGAGGTGACGGTTATGGAAAATGGAAAAAGAATGGTCAGTGATTACACCGTCCTCTGCGCCGTGAATATCGGCTCCCGTGAAATCATCCTTGCCGAGAATGAGCAGAGTGCCAACGGAGAACGCTTCCTCTGCTGCTATGGAGAGCGCAACGACATATTTGAAAAGTTTACCGAGTGTGCCGTTGGCGACGATTATATTGATGCAGCGCTGTTCTTTGCAGAGCGCATCAAGCAAGACGCCGAGAGATTTCGGGAAGAGGTTGAAAAGCTGGATATTCCCGTGACGGTTATCACCCAAACGGACTGCATCCCCGACCACTATAAGAACGACATCAACGGCAAAATCATCGCCATCAACCCGGCAATCCTCAAGCCGGAGTATCAAAGAGCGGATCGACAGCTTTTCCTTGTGACCGGTGGCTTCGGCGCTTCAGCAAATGCCCGTGGCAGCGCCGTATTTTGCAAAAATCTCTATGACGGCAAGAATACCCGTTATGAGCGTATGGATGTGCTGGGTGAAGTAAAGCCGGAGCGTATGCCTGATTGGGCAGAAAAGAAAGCGATTCTTTTTCGGCATACGCAAAGCAGTAAGCTGATGTTTGAGTATGGTGGCAGGATGTTTAGCCCATATCGCTTGTTCACAAAAGCTGAAAATACGCTTGATTTCATATCACTTCATACCGCAAGAGATTTTGAACTTGGCTTTATGAGCAAAGACTGCCCTGAAAGCAAAACCTCATATAGCTATGCGGAGTTCTACAAGAAGTCGAGTATAAAGAACTGTGATCTGTTTGTGTGTGCAGACAACGGCAAACTCTACTGTCCGGGAGAAAATGAACTATTCGAGTGGCAAGGTGAGGTCGGGAAAAGTGATTTCGACAGAAAGCTACATACGAAACCTCAGAAGGAGCACGAACGATAAGGAGGTAAACATCTATGGCAACAAAGAAAACCGCAGCCGAACAGGGCTTGCAGCAGAAAATGAAGGTGCTGGCAAAGCTCTTTGACGCAGGCTGTAAAACCGAAAAAGACTTGAAGGCGCTGACCTTGCCGACGATTCTGAAAATCCCCGATGTGACCGTTCCGGATATGACGATCATCACCGAGCTTCAGGAGCAGGTCGCAAAGAACCGCCTTTTCTCATACTTGGGAGGTGGAACAGATGAGCCAAGCGACACGACCGAATGACCGCCACATCATTTGGAGCAACCGGAGCCTTGATGTGGACGACTGGCGAGAGGACTACAAGGAGTTCCTTGAAGCTAATGAACTGGACGACGATCCGAATGATGAGCAGGCACTCTATGAGTGGATGGAGGAAACCAATTACGACTACCTCTCCGATGAGCGAGTCAACCTGAATGTTCAGCTTTCCCAGCCAATCATTGTCATTGGCGACATAGGCAGATGGAACGGCAGAGTGATGGGTTACAAGGACATCCCCTCCGGCAACATCCGAGATTGCCTGTATGCCGACACCGACTATACCGAATGGTATGTAGATAAGTACGGCGATCTTCGTGCCGATGCAACTCATCACGACGGCACGAATCACTATCTTTACCGTGTGTTCAAAGACGGCGTTTCCGAAACGCAGATGGAGAACCTGAGAGATAAAATCTATCACGGCAAAGCCACACGAGCCGATATTACCCGGCTGACCCGACGACTTGGGGATGAGATCGCCGCCGTTTACGGCTTTGACATCCCGAAACAACGAACACCGCAAGAAAGGGGCGCAAGATAATGACAGATTTCACACTGCGACCGCTGACCGTTCCCGAACGCAAATACACCTACGCTCAAAGCTCGCAGCTTCAAGGGCAGACAGGCAATATCGGTTATCTGCGTGGGGACTTCGGCTCAAGCGGCAATCAGTTTTATACCACTTGGTTTGATACCCGACCGCAATGGAAAAGCGATGAGTTCAAGCGGGACTTGGACGATGTAATCAACGCCCTGCGCTCCGAGGAGTACGGACTGCTTCAAAGCCGTTCTCAGATGGTGCGTTATGGGCGTGAGAACAAGGAAAGCGAAATGCAGGGTGCTTATACCACTGAGTTCGGCTTCCGAGCAGATACCGAGAAATATGCGTTCGTGCTTCGCTGTAATCCAACGAGGGGCGACTATAACTTCTACTGCCTCTGCTATGTAAAGGAATGGCTGGACAAGCACATCGAAGAAGCCAACCGGGATATTCGCTTTATTGACAGCCACTATAAAGAGTTGTTCCGTATCCCGGACGGAGAGCGCATCATTGTGACCGACCGTGACGGTAAGACGGAAAGCTATCCCTGCCGCTATATTGACAACTATCACACAGAGGTTGGGCGCAATCTCTTTCACATTTGCGAGTTTGCCGAGCGTATGGAGCAAGGTGGCTGTACCTACGCTCCAATGGAGCCGCCCTTGCCTCCGATGTGCTATTCCATACTCCCGTCTACCGGCGAAGTCATTCAAATCGACCGCTGGCAAAAGGGCTATACCGCCACAAGGTTTAACGACGGGAACCGTGCAGAGAACGAAGCAATTAAAGATAAGTTCAATGAGAAGCTGGGTGTCAGCAAGGCACAGGAGCAGGCGATGCTTGCCGGTTCTATGATCCGGTGGGACTCCATTGCCGCCAAACCCAAGAGCTATGATGAGAACGGCAAAGCCATCAAGCCCAAAGACTATGAACGATAAGGAGGTGTCCGCCGATGGCACGAAAATACGACTTCATCTCGGAGCTGTATAACCGAACCTGCAAAACGGTCGTTGCAAACCCCGCAAGCTGGGAAGCGTTTCTGCGCTCTGCCTGCTACAACTACCGTCTGCGCTTTGACGAGCAGCTTTTGGTACACGCACAGCGACCGGACGCCACCGCCGTTCTTCAGATCGACGACTGGAACCAAAAGTTCGGGCGATGGGTCAATCGTGGAGCGCACGGCATTGCCGTCTTTGAGGATGCCGACCAACGCCGCCAGCGGCTTGTCCACTACTTCGATATTTCCGACACGCATCCCAGCCGCTTTTCCCGCAGAGTTCCCATTTGGCAAATGCGGGACGAATACACGGCAGAAGTGATCGACACGCTGGAAAGCACCTTCGGAGAGTTGAACGACAAGGAAACCCTTGCCGTTGCCATCGAGTCGGCGGCAAGAAATGCCGTAGAGGACAACATCCCCGACTATCTTACCGACCTTCTTTACAGCGTGAAGGACAGCTTCTTAGACGGCGTATCCGAAGAAGAAATCACCCACATTTTCAAAACGGCGGTGCGAAACAGCGTCGCCTATATGACGATGACCCGCCTGGGCATTGAAGCCGGAGAATACTTTGAACCCGATGATCTTCGGGATGTGGTGAATTTTACGACGCCTGCCACGCTGAACGCCCTCGGCTATGCTACCAGTGATATTGCGGAGATGGGACTTGCGGAGATTTCTCGCACCATTCTTGCCCTCGACCGTCAAAATCGCATAATTGCAGAGAAAACCAAAGCCGATTACAATGTAGGCAAAGAAAAAACCGAAAGGAGTCCTGACGATGAACGAGATCACTTACACGATGCAGGGGGATTATCTGCTCCCCGATCTGACAATGCCGGAGCAGCCGGAGCTGTCGATGGGCAGGTACGCCCGGATGCGGAAGAAGTTCCTGAAGGAGCATCACAAGGTACGCTACTACAACCTGCTGACGAGCTGCGCCCTGAACGAGCATCTGAACGACACGGAGCGCAGAGCGAACGAGATGGAACAGATGCTGACGGAGCAGATGGCAGCGTCGGAGGGCGTGACGGAGAATCTGAAAGCGACGGATATGATGAGCTGGGTTCGGAAGATGAACAGTATCCGGAGCCGGGTTCAGGAGATCGTGATGGCGGAGGTAATCTTCGCTTAGACTATTACGACCGAAGTCACGAGGATAAAAGCCTGCCGTTCTTTGGCGGCGACGATACGATTCGTGAAATCCTCGGCACCACGCCGCACCTAAAGGCAAGCAAAGACGAGATACGGGCATTCTTTGAAGCTACCGCTGATGAGAACGCCCGTATTTCTTATATCAAGCGCATTTTCAACAACGACTATACCGAGGTCATTCTGAGCGATGGACGGCGTGTGGGCTACAAGACCTATCAGAATGTGTTGCAGCTTTGGGAGGGCAGTTATCTCTCCCGCACGGCACAGAGTTTCTATGATTGGGGCGTAATTGCCCAGCATTTTGAAGCGATGCGGCTGCTTGGGGAGTTGCAGGACACGATGAAGCCGCTGCCGTCCATTGACGGGCAGTTGAGCTTGATGACAGCAGGAGCAGAGGAACGAAAACCCGCTGCTTTTACTTTTTCTCAGGAAATCATCGACGCCGTTCTCACCCGTGGCAGCGGCATTTCTGAGGGGAAAATGCGAATCTATGAGCAGTTCCACAAGAGCCTGTCCGCAAAGGAAAATGCCGATTTTCTAAAAGAGGAATACGGCTGGGGCGGCTCTTATCCCGTAATTGTCGGTGCAGGCATTGATGAGCAGCACGACGGTAAGGGCATCCGCATCTCTAAGGGAATCGGAAACGATAAGCCCCACATTGACCTGAAATGGAGTCAGGTAGAAAAGCGTATTGCCGAGCTGATAAAACTCGACCGTTACCTGAACCCCAAGGAAAAGGCACAGTATCCTGAATGGTTGCAAAGGCAGGAAGAACGCCGAGCAGAGCTTGCCGAGAAACGCAGGAACAGAGAAATCTTGTCTACCGCACCTTCCGAAAAGGCAGAGCCGAAAAATGAGCGATATGAGTACCACCTCGGCAGCACCGTCTATCTCGGCGCAAACGAGTATGAAATCCTGTCCTTTGATGACGAGCGTGTGATGCTCTATGATACGCAGTTTCCGCTTTTCAACAAGGAAATGACGAGAGCCGAGTTCGACAGCAAGGTGCAGGAGAACCCGCTGAATGACCATTTGAAGGTTGCCGAAAAGCAACCCGAAGAACAGTCTACTCAGTATGACATCGGGATGGGCTATCTCGGCAACGGACTGACTGTTTGGAACCGTGCCGTGGAGGTCAATGGGGACTATCAGAACATTGCTCATATCTCCCCCGAAGGTGAGATCACCTTCTATGTGCAGGACTTGCCG
>OMER01000308.1_pt1 | contig 39939 bp, 35 predicted proteins | sample 1645431 | NCBI WGS metagenome assembly OMER01 (sample SAMEA103958144, study PRJEB25191) | human gut metagenome | reverse complement strand
GCGCCTGATGGAAAAGCGCGAGGCCGAGGCGCTCTACGCCGCATTCGGCGCGGCCTACGCCAAGACCGCGCACTGGAAGCTCTACCTCCTGTCGTCGCACACGGAGTTTGAGCGCACATTCGGCCGTCCGGCGGACAAGAAGCGCAAGCTCTACAACGGCACGCTCCGCTGCGACCTGTTCCAGTACACGAAGGACGTGTGAGGCGGCAGGCCGGTGCATATGCTCACACCGGTAGTTAAAAATCCGCAAATATTCACGATTTCCCTCTTGCGCGCCCCCGCCGCGCGGGGTATAGTAATGGTATTATTTTGTCGAAAGTGCAGGAATGGAGCTATGAAACATCTGTTCATTGTCAACCCCGTCGCCGGCGGTAAGGACCGGCGCGAATACGTTGCCGAGCAGGCGCGCCGCGCGCTTGAGGGCAGCGAGGACGCTTACGAGGTCTATGTCACGACCGCGCCCATGGATGCATGCGCCAAGATCGCCGCGGAGGCGGCCTCCGGCGAGGAGCTGCGGGTGTATGCCTGCGGCGGCGACGGCACGCTCAACGAGTGCGTCAACGGCGCCGCCGGCCGCAGCAATGTTGCCGTGACGCACTTCCCCTGCGGCACGGGCAACGACTTCATCAAGATGTTCGGCGAGGAAAAGGCGCGCTTTTCCGACCTTGCCGACCTCGTGCACGGCGAGGTGCGCCCCTTCGACATCATCGAGTGCTGCGGGCGCTACGCGCTCAACATCTGCTCGGTCGGCATCGACGCGCGCATCGGCACGGAGGTGCACCAGTATCACGACAGCTACATTTTCTCCGCCGTGGCAAACCTCTTCAAGGGCATCGCCCAGCCGCTGACCGTGCGCGGCTGCGGCATGGAGTATTCCGGCGGCACGTCGCTCATCTGCGCGTGCAACGGCCGGTTCTACGGCGGCGGCTTCAACCCCATCCCCGACTCCATGCCCGACAACGGCAAGCTGGAGTTTCTCGTCGTGCGCGATGTCTCGCGCCTGCAGTTCATCCGGCTCGTCGGCAAATACGCCAAGGGGCGCTACCGCGAGCTGGAGCAGTTCATCACGCACCTTGAGGGCGACCACCTCGAGATCGACAGCGAAAACGAGATCGTCGTCAACATCGACGGCGAGGCGCTCTACAGCAAGCACGTGAATTTCGACCTCATCCCCGGCGGCGTGAACTTCCTCGTGCCGGCGAATATGGCCTTCTTCCACCCCGAGACCGCGGGCGGCCACGAGACGCGCGAATTTGTCCATACCTGACGAAAAACGCGGTCATAAAACGTTTACAAAAAAATTTCGCCAGGGGCTTGATAATCCGAAAAAATGTGGTATAGTATGATGCGTTAGCACTCCGAGGAATTGAGTGCTAACGCATCACTTTTTTGTATTCAATATTAGGAGGCATATAGATTATGAAACTCAAACCGTTGGCAGACCGTGTGATCCTCAAGCAGTTCAAGGCCGAGGAAAAGACCAAGAGCGGCCTGATCCTGGCAGCATCCGCGCAGGAGAAGCCCGAGATGTTCGAGGTCGTCGAAGTCGGCCCGGGCGGCATGGTGGACGGCAACGAAGTGAAGATGACCGTCGCCGCGGGCGACCGCGTGATCGTCGGCAAGTACTCCGGCACCACTGTGAAGGTGGACGGCGAGGAGTATTCCATCGTGCGCCAGAGCGACATTCTGGCCGTCGTCGAGTAAGACACTACTGCTTGGATTCATTAGGAGGCTATCATTATGGCAAAACAGATCATTTATGGTGAAGAAGCACGCAAGGCGCTGCAGCGCGGCGTGGATCAGCTGGCAGATACCGTCAAGATCACCCTCGGCCCCAAGGGCCGCAACGTGGTGCTGGGCAAGAAGTTCGGCGCTCCGCTGATCACGAACGACGGTGTGACGATCGCAAAGGAGATCGAGCTTGAGGACGCGTTCGAGAACATGGGCGCGCAGCTCATCCGCGAAGTGAGCACCAAGACCAACGACGTCGCGGGCGACGGCACCACCTCCGCCACCGTGCTGGCGCAGGCGATGATCCGCGAGGGTCTGAAGAACCTCGCCGCCGGCGCAAACCCGATGGTCATGCGCCGCGGCATCCAGAAGGCGACCGAGGCGGCCGTCGATGCCATCCGCACCAACTCCCAGCCCGTGAGCGGCAGCGGCGACATCGCGCGTGTCGGCGCGATCTCGTCCGGTGACGAGCACATCGGCAAGCTCATTGCCGAGGCCATGGAGAAGGTCAGCCAGAACGGCGTCATCACCGTCGAGGAGAGCAAGACCGCCGAGACCTATTCCGAGGTCGTCGAGGGCATGCAGTTCGACCGCGGCTATGTCACCCCGTATATGGTCACCGATAACGACAAGATGGAGGCCGTCATTGACGACGCGCTCATCCTCATCACGGACAAGAAGATCTCGAACATTCAGGAGATCCTGCCGGTGCTCGAGGCCGTGCTGAATGCGGGCAAGAAGCTCGTCATCATCGCCGACGACATCGAGGGCGAGGCGCTGGCCACCATCATCCTCAACAAGCTGCGCGGCACGTTCACCTGCGTGTGCGTCAAGGCACCCGGCTTCGGCGACCGCCGCAAGGAAATGCTCAAGGATATCGCCATCCTGACGGGCGGCACCTATATCTCCTCCGAGCTCAACATGAACCTGCCCGACACGCAGATCACCGACCTCGGCACGGCCCGCCAGATCAAGGTCACCAAGGACAACACCGTCATCGTCGACGGCGCTGGCGACGCCAATGAGATCAAGGCCCGCATCGCTGAGATCAAGAACACCATCTCCGTCACCACCTCCGACTACGACAAGGAAAAGCTGCAGGAGCGTCTTGCCAAGCTGTCCGGCGGCGTCGCCGTCATCAAGGTCGGCGCACAGACCGAAGTGGCCATGAAGGAACAGAAGCTCCGCGTCGAGGACGCTCTGAACGCGACCCGTGCGGCTGTTGAGGAAGGCATTGTCGCCGGCGGCGGCACCGCTTACGTCAACGCGATCCCGGCTGTCGAGAAGCTGGTCGCCAAGCTCTCCGGCGATGAGAAGACCGGCGCGCAGATCATTGCCCGCGCCCTGCAGGCCCCGATCCGCCAGATCGCGGAGAACGCCGGCGTCGACGGCTCCATCGTCTACGACAAGATCCGCTCGAGCCGCAAGGTCGGCTATGGCTACAACGCCTATTCCGAGACCTACTGCGATATGATCCCGTCCGGCATCGTCGACCCGACCAAGGTCACGCGTACCGCGCTGGAGAATGCGGCGTCCATCGCCTCCTGCGTGCTGACGACCGAGTCTCTGGTCGCCGACAAGCCCGATCCCAAGGCTGACGCCGCAATGGCGGCCGCAGCAGCCCAGGGCGGCATGGGCGGCGGCATGTATTGATCCGCAGCTGAAAAAGCTCCAAAGCGGGGGACCTCACAGGTCCCCCGCTTTTTACGTGTCAAAAAACAGGATAGACAGATCGGGAACAGGGAATAAGGAATCATGAAGAAGTGTGGTGCTGGCTCCGACAGCGAATGGAAAACATGCCGCTTTGCGGCACACATCACTTATTCCCTATTCACGATTACTTCTTACCTCCTTTGTATGTGTCTGGAAGACAATGGTTTGCTTTTTGTCTGCATTTCTGGTATGCTGAATATTACCGCGGTCGACGCGGTATTTTTTACGGATAAATATCGCGTCAGTTGACGCTGCACAGAAGGGAAGGATGCTCCTTGGGCGGAAGTACGCTGGATATGACGAAAGGAAGTCCGTGGAAGCTGATCACGCAGTTTGCCGTGCCCGTGTTCCTCAGTCAGGTCTTTCAGCAGCTTTACAATACGGCGGACGCGCTGATCGTCGGTCGGTTTCTCGGCGATGAGGCGCTGGCGGCCGTCAGTGCGTCCGGGCCTCTCATCTTCCTGCTCATCAGCTTCTTTACGGGGCTTTCCATGGGCGCAGGCGTCACGATCTCGCGGTACTTCGGCGCGGGCGACTATGGCCACGTATCCAAGGCCATTCATACCGACGTGATGCTGGGTCTGCTCAGCGGCATCGTGCTGACCGTCGTGGGCGTTTTGCTGACGCCGACGTTCCTGCGCTGGATGGGCACCGCGCCGGAGGTCCTGCCGGACGCGATCGCGTATTTCCAGTATTATTTCTTCGGCGTGCTGGCCGTCGTCATGTACAACATGTGCACGAGCATCATGAACGCGCTTGGCGACAGCAAGCGTCCGCTCTACTACCTGATCATCTCGTCTTTGACCAATATCGTGCTCGATCTGCTGTTCATCGGCGGCTTCGGCTGGGGCGTATGGTCGGCAGCCGTCGCCACGACCATCTCGCAGGCCGTGAGCATGGTGCTGTGCCTCATCCATCTGATGAAAAAGGGCACGATCTATCAGCTGAAGCCGAAGGAGCTGCGCATCGACGGCGAAATGCTCGGCCAGATCGTCCGCTACGGCCTTCCCTCCGGCGTGCAGAACTCTGTCATCGGCTTTGCCAACGTCATCGTGCAGTCCAACATCAACTCCTTCGGCAAGGTCGCCATGGCCGCCTACGGCGCGTATTCCAAGCTTGAGGGGTTCGCTTTCCTGCCCGTCACGAGCTTCACCATGGCGCTGACGACCTTTGTCGGCCAGAATCTCGGTGCCGGTCTGCATGACCGCGCCAAGCAGGGTTCGCGCTTCGGCATCATCGCCTCCGTCGTCATCGCGGAGCTGATCGGCGTGACGATGTATCTGCTCGCGCCGCAGCTCGTCGCCTTCTTCAGCCCCACGCCGGACGTCATCGCCCTCGGCACGCGGCAGATGCGCACGACCGCGCTGTTCTTCTGCCTGCTCGCCTACTCCCACGCCGTCGCATCGATCTGCCGCGGCGCGGGCAAGGCTTTCGTGCCGATGGTCATCATGCTGCTGTTCTGGTGCGTGGTCCGGATCACGTATATCACCATCGTCATGCGCATCATCCACGAGATCCAGTATATCTACATGGCCTACCCCATCACCTGGTCGCTCAGCTCGATCGTCTACTTCCTCTACTACCACTTCTCCGACTGGGTCCACGGCTTCGACAAGCAGCCAAAAAAGATTTAAGGCAGCAGACGCAATTACGCGGTACTGCTCCGACAGCAAGACCCGCGGGCACGCCCGCGGGTCATTCGTCTTTTTCGGGCCGCAGGACCTCAAACAGCCGCGCCTGCTGCGGCCTGTCGCCGCCGGCGGCCAGCCAGCCCGCCAGAAAGGCCGCCCGGACCAGCGCAAACTGCGCCTGCTGTGCCTCGTCGTACTCCCGCCGCTCCAGAAACGCGTCAAACGCGGCTTCAAATGCATTGCTCATCATCGCGCCCGCCTCATATGAATATATATTTGTACTATATATTTGCCTATATAATTTTAATATATTATTTCATCTTCTGTCAAGGTAAACTAAGCACAATGAGGTGAGCATATGGCAGAAGAAATCAGGATCACAAAAAAGCTTCCACGCAAGGGAGACGATGGTTACCGGATCGTATCTGTGCGCATGAAAGAAACGCTGCTTGAGCGGCTGGACGCGCTGTCCGCAAAGTCGAATCGCTCCCGCAACGAGCTGATCAATCTGCTGCTGGAATCCGCGGTGGATATCGTAAAAATTGATGAATGAAGCATATAAAACACAGCCACAGCCCCTGTCGGGGGCTGCGGCTGCTTTTTATTCGCGGGCTTCCACGGGGACGTACGGGACCTTCATGAGCATGGCGCGGTAGGCCGGGCGCATGATGCGGTTGCCGGTGGCCAGCTCCTCGAGCCGGTGGGCGCACCAGCCGGCGATGCGGGCCGTGGCGAACAGCGGCGTGTACATATCCTCCGGGATATCCAGCATGCTGTAGATGAGGCCGGAATACAGGTCGACGTTCGCGCACATGGGGATCGACTGGTGCTTGCGCGTCATGATCTTCCGGATGCCGAGCTCCTCAACGCGCTCCATGAGCTCGAGATCGTCGGCCCGGCCCTTGTCGCGGGCAAGCGCGGCGGCGTATTTCTTGATGACCACCGCGCGCGGGTCGGACATGGTATAGACCGCGTGGCCCAGACCGTAGATCTTGCCGGAGCGGTCGCCCGCTTCGCCGTCAAGGATCTGATCGAGATAAGCGCCGAGGGCGTCGTCAGTCGGCGCGGTGCCGACGTGGGCGCGGATATCGCGGAACATCTGCATGACCTTGGCATTCGCGCCGCCGTGCAGCGGGCCCTTCAAAGAGCCGACGGCGCCGGCAATGGCGCTGTAGGTATCGGTGCCGGAGGAGGACATGGCGCGGCAGACAAAGGTGGAGTTGTTGCTGGAATGCTCGGCGTGGAGGATGAGCATGAGGTCCAGCAGGTGCGATTCTTCCGGGGTGTAGGCCTTGTCCGGGCGGATCATGCGCAGGATATTCTCCGCCACGCTGAGCTCCGGCTCCGGATTGTGCAGGATGAGGGATTTGCCGTCAAAGTAATGCCGCTTGGCGGCGAAGGCGTTCGCCGCGATCAGCGGGAAGCGGGCGATGAGGCCGATGGACTGCCGCAGGACGTTTTCGAGCGAGGTATCGTCCGCGCTCTCGTCGTAGGAATACAGGGCCAGCACGCTGCGGGCCAGCTGGTTCATGATGTTGCGGCTGGGGGCCTTGAGGATCATGTCCTCGGTGAAGGCGGCGGGCATCCGCCGGGCCTGGGCCATGACGTCGTTGAAGCGCTGCAGCTGCGCGCGGGTTGGGAGCTTGCCGAGCAGGAGCAGGTAGGCGACCTCTTCATAGCCGAAGGTGCCGTTCTGCTGGTGCGCGGTGACGATATCCTCGACGCTGATGCCGCGGTAGTAAAGCTTGCCGGGCATCGGCACGCGCTCGCCGTCCATCATATAGTAGCCCTGGACGCTGCCGACCTTGCTGACGCCGATGAGCACGCCGGTGCCGTCCGCGTTCCGAAGGCCGCGCTTGATGCTCTGGTCCTCAAAATAATGCGCGTCGATCGCGTACTGCTCCGCGATATTCTCGCTCAGCTGCGCAATGTCGTTTTCAAGAAGCGTCGTCTGTTCCGTCATGGATCAACACCCTCCTGCATACCGTTTCCCGCATTGTACACGATATCCGCGTGAAATGCAAGTATAATTTTTGAATTATGCAATCTTTTTTCTGTATCCTGCAGAATTTCTGCGATATGCAGGCGAAATTGCAAGCTGAAATTTTAGTAAATTCATATCGGTTGCAAATTTCTGCAAAAAGCGCCCGTCCTCCGCATTCCGTGCGTGAAGGACGGGCGTGGCTTTCAGGGGATGATCCGGCTGGGCTTCTGATAGCGCTCCTGCTCGGAAAAGATGCAGCCGCAGTATTTCTGCATGTAGAAGCCGAGCTCCCGCGCGCGCTGCTGGCCGTCGCGGAACATGGGGCGGAAGTCCTGATAGTAGAACTGGACGCCGTATTCCTCCGCCGCGCGATAGCCGACGTCGCGCATCAGCTCATGCTTCTGATAGGGGCTGATGAACAGCGAGGACGTGAACGCGTCAAAGCCGCCCTCCTTCGCCGCGCGGGCCGCCTCAAACAGGCGCATCTCGTAGCACTTGACGCACCGGCCCGCGATATCCTCCGCGACCTCGCGCACAAACGGCCGCAGGCCGTAATCGTCGTGCACGAGCAGCGGCAGATCGATCGTCTTCGCGTATTCCTGCAGACAGTTGCGCCGGGCGCGGTATTCGGTGAACGGATGGATGTTCGGGTTGTACCAATACCCCGTCAGCTCCACCCCCTCCGCACGCAGCGCATCGATCGGCATATTCGCGCACGGCGCACAGCAGATGTGCATCAACAGTTTCATAACACTCGCCTCCCGTTCGGATAGCATATCACATTTCCCGGCTCCTGTACAGATTGCCGAAAAAAACAGCGACATTCCGTGGAAAATGAACATGGACAAGCGCCGGCAGCGGTGCTATAATTCCATCTAATATCAGATACAAGCAAAACTGAACGCAGAAAGGAAGCTGTCATATGTCTGTTCCAACTGAAAGCTATGCGGGCAAGATCCAGCGGAAGCTGATCAAGAAGCAGCGCGTGATCGAGGCTGCCTCCGGCCGCCAGAAGGCCGATCTGGTCCTCAAGAACGCGACCTACGTCAACGTGTTCTCCAACGAGCTGCTGACGTGCGATATCGCCGTGGCCAACGGCCTGATCGTGGGTCTCGGCAGCTATGAGGGCGAAGTCGAATACGATATGACGGGCAAGATCGTCTGCCCGGGCTTTGTCGACGCGCACATCCATCTGGAATCCAGCCTGGTCACGCCGAAGGAGTTCGTCCGCGCGACGCTGCCGCACGGCACGACCACGGTCATCACCGACCCCCATGAGATCACGAACGTCATGGGCACCGACGGCATCGACTACATGTTCCAGGCCACCGAGGGCCTGCCGATCGACGTGCGGTTCATGCTGCCGTCCTGCGTCCCGGCCACGCCGATGGATGAATCCGGCGCGAACCTGGACTACCGTGCCATCGACTCGTTCTATGACTACCCCAGAGTGCAGGGTCTGGCCGAGATGATGAACTCCTACGGCGTCATCCACAACGACCCGGAGGTCGTCTCGAAGATCGTCGCCTCGCAGGCGCACCACAAGAAGATCGACGGCCACGCGCCGGGCCTCCAGGGCAAGGATCTGGATACCTACGTCGCCGCCGGCGTCTATTCCGACCACGAATGCGCCACATTGGAAGACGCGCTGGCCAAGCTGCAGCGCGGCCAGTTCATCATGATCCGCGAGGGCACGGCCGCGCGCAATCTCGAGGCGCTGGTCCCCCTGCTCACGCCGCAGTACGCCGAGCGCTGCATGTTCTGCACCGACGACAAGCACCCGAGCGATCTGCTGGAAAAGGGCCACATCGACTACATCGCCCGCGAGGCCATCAACAAATACGGCGTCGACCCCATCATCGCCGTCAAGGCCGCCTGCCACCACGCTTCGCGCTATTTCCTGCTCAATAACCGCGGCGCGATCGCGCCCGGCTATCTGGCCGACTTCGCCGTCATCGACAATTTCAAGGACTTCAACGTCGAGATGGTGTTCAAGAAGGGCGTTCTGTACTGGAACAACGGCGAGCTGCGCGACTTTGACGCCCCGCAGATCGAGGAATATCTCGACAAGCGCGCGCACGACACCTTCCACGTCGCCACGCTGACCCCCGACGACTTCCGCGACACGCGCCAGCGCGGCGTACTCGGCATGGTCCCGGGCGAGATCATCACCACCGACAACGGCTATGCCGACCATGTCGATCTGGAGAAGGATATTCTGAAGATCGCCGTCGTCGAGCGCCACAAGGGCACGCATCACATCGGCCTCGGCTACATCCAGGGCTACGGCCTGCGGTCCGGTGCGGTGGCCACAAGCATCTCGCATGACTCGCACAACATCATCGTCGTCGGCACCAACTCCGCCGATATGGCCTTCGCCGCGAATTACATCGTCGAGCATCACGGCGGCATCGTCGTGGTCGAAAACGGCGTTGTAAAGGGCTCGGTCGTGCTGGAGATCGCGGGCATCATGTCCGACCGGCCGCTGACCGAGGTGAACGACCAGCTCGAGGCGGCCAAGGCCGCGGCCTTCGAGCTCGGCGTCAGCCGCGGCATCGACCCGTTCATGACGCTCAGCTTCATGGCCCTGCCGGTCATCCCGAAGCTGCGCATCACGACGCGCGGCGTCATCGACGTGGAGACGCAGCAGTACGTATAATTTCATCCTGCAAACAAGGGGCGGCCCGCAGGGCCGCCCCTTCTGTTTCTGCTCTGCCCTGCGGCGTTGCAATCGCCGCAAAAATATGGTATGATGTCTCTACTTACCGGAAGGAGGACTTGTCCTTGTTGTATCTCGCGCTTGCGCTGTTTACGGCGGCGATCGTCGCTGTCGATCAGCTGACAAAATATCTGGCCGCGGCCCATCTGGTGGGCCGGACCATCACGCTCATCCCCGGCTGGCTGCAGCTGCACTATATCACGAACGACGGCATGGCGCTGAGCCTGCTGCGCGGGGCGCGGTGGCTGTTTGTGGTGATGACGGCGGTGTATCTGGCCGTTGTGGTCTATGTGCTGGTCAAAAAGTGGTTCAAAAAGACGCCGGAGCTGTGGTGCATCGCGGCCATCACCGGCGGCGCCATCGGCAACTTCATCGACCGGATCTCCTCCGGCCTCGTGATCGATATGATCTGCATCCCGTGGTTCTCCACGTTCAACGTGGCGGACCTGTTCATCACGTTCGGCGCGCTCATCCTCGTCGTCTATATTCTGGTCAAGGACAAGGCGCTGCTGGCCGACGAGCCGAAGAAGAAACCAGAGGCCGGGCATGACGCTGACGCTCGATAAGACCGGCGAGCGGCTGGACGCCGCTCTCGCCCGCCTCGTGCCGTCTCTCAGCCGCAGCCAGGCCCAGCGGCTCATCGAGCAGGGCGCGGTGACGCACGGGGGCCGGCCCATGAAGAAAAACGAAAAGCTCTCAGCCGGAGATACGCTGGAGCTGACGCTCCCGGAGGTCCGCGAGGTCCCGATCGAGGCGCAGCCGATCCCGCTGGAGGTCTGCTACGAGGACGCGGATGTCATCGTCGTCAACAAGCCCAAGGGACTCGTCGTCCATCCCGCGCCGGGGCACGCGGACGGGACGCTGGTCAACGCGCTGCTCGCGCACTGCGGCGACTCGCTCTCCGGCATCGGCGGGGAAAAGCGCCCCGGTATCGTCCACCGGATCGACAAGGATACCTCCGGCCTCATCATCGCGGCGAAAAACGACGCCGCCCACGCCGCGCTCGCCGCGCAGCTCAAGGACCATTCGCTGGCAAGGACCTACGTCTGCCTCGTCTGCGGCCGGATCCGGGATGACGCGGGCACGATCGACGCGCCCATCGGCCGCCACCCGACCGACCGCAAGAAAATGGCCGTCACGCAGAAAAACAGCCGCAGCGCCGTCACGCACTGGCGCGTGTTGGAGCGGTTTGCGGCCTATACGCTCGTCGAGTGCCGGCTGGAGACCGGGCGGACGCACCAGATCCGTGTCCACATGGCCTACCGCGGCCACCCGATTTTGGGAGACATGGTCTACGGCCACAAAAAGCCGGAGCTCGGGCAGAGCAGCCAGTGCCTGCACGCGAAGGAACTTCGCTTCGTGCACCCGCGCACGGGCGAGCCGGTGACGGTCAGCTGCGGGCTGCCGGATTATTTCACCGCGCTTCTGGAAAAGCTGCGCGCGGGGGCTTGACTTTTCCGGCGCGGTCTGCTACCATGATGCCATCTTCGAAATGAGGTCGTTACGATGTACGTTTCCGCTATGTTCGCGTTTATCTTTACCTTTACTGCCGTTCAGTAAGGGTAATTTGTGATGCGCGGAAACAAAGGCAGGTTCGCAACGCGGCACAGATTACGCTGTGCCGCGTTTTTTTGTTTGTATTTTTGAAAGGATGGGGATATAGAATGGAACTTTCGGATTACAGAGCACAGATCGACCGCATCGACGCAGAGCTGCTGCGGCTGTTCGCCGAGCGGATGCAGACGGCGGCCGGGATCGCGGCGTATAAAAAAGAGCACGCCCTGCCGGTCCTGGATACGGGCCGGGAGCGTGAAAAGCTGGCGGGGATCGTCAAAGCCGCGCCGGAGGATCTGCAGGAGGAGGCCGTGAGCCTGTTCCGGCTGCTGTTCTCGCTCAGCCGCGGCTACCAGCGTTCGCTGCTCGGCAGCAGCAGTACGCTGCCGGAGATCTTAAAGCGGGCCGTCGTCACGACGCCGCAGCTGTTCCCCACCTCGGCGGCTGTCGCCTGCCAGGGCGTGGAGGGCGCGTATTCCCAGCAGGCCTGCGACAAGCTGTTCCAGCACCCGAGCGTGTTCTTCTGCGCGACGTTCGACAAGGTCTTCGCCGCCATTGAGCAGGGGCTGTGCCAGTACGGCGTTCTGCCGCTGGAAAACAGCACAGCAGGTTCGGTCAACGCGGTGTATGATCTCATGCAGAAGCACAATTTCTCCATCGTGCGCAGCGTTCGCCTGCGGGTCGACCACAGTCTGCTGGCGCTCCCGGGCACGAAGCTGTCCGACATCCGCGAGATCGTCTCGCACGGGCAGGCGCTGGAGCAGTGCTCCGAATTTTTGAAGCAGCTGCCGAACGTCACCGTCACCCGCTGTGAAAATACCGCCGCGGCGGCGCGGATGGTCGCCGAATCCGGCCGAAAGGACCTGGCCGCCATCGCTTCGAACGCCTGCGCGGAGATCTACGGCCTGCAGAGCCTGCAGGACCGCGTGCAGAACGAGCATGGCAACTACACCCGCTTCATCTGCATCGCCGCCAAGCCTGAGGTCTACCCCGGTGCTGACCGGACGAGCCTTCTCGTGACGCTGGCCAACGAGCCCGGCAGCCTCTATCAGGTGCTGGCCCGCATCTACGGCTGCGGCATCAACCTCACGAAGCTTGAGAGCCGCCCGATCCCCGGCTCCGACGATACCTTCCGCTTCTACTTCGATCTTGAAGCCTCCGTCTACTCCCTGGAGCTGCCGAAGCTCCTCGGCGAGCTGGAGAGCGTCTGCGAGCACGTCTGCTATCTCGGCAGCTACTCGGAGACGGTCTGAGTCTCCGGCGCGGCTTCGCCCTCGTTTGCCTGCTGGATGGTGATGTCCGGCTCCGGCGCGTCGGAAAACTGCAGCTGGATGACGGCCTGCGGCACGTTGACGGAGCAGGACGCCTGTTTTCCCCGCGCCTGGGCCAGCGTCCCGGCCAGGGCGAGCAGCTCTGAGAGGATCTGGCGGTTCAGCCCGCCGCCGCGCCAGTGGAAGACGAAGACCGGCTGCTTTTTGCGCAGTGCCTGCGCCAGCCGCTTTTCCAGCTCCTCCGGCTTGGTGAACGAGACGTTCCGGTAGTAAAACGCCCGGCCGTCCGTGCAGGCGGGGATGGGAAAGACCAGCGATTCATGGTCGCGGAAGCAGCGGCTGTCGTCCAGATTGCAGTAATCGTAGCGCTTGACGCCCCGCTGCAGGGAATTGTCGAACGTGGCGTCGAGGTGGTAATACTGCCCGCCGATGCGCAGCACGTTCCAGGTGTGGCGGTAGCGGATGCCGCGCTCCGGCGCGGCCTCGCTCAGCGCCACGATGCACCAGAGGCCGAGTCGGTCACACAGGGCCTTGACGGTCTTGGCAATGCCCTCGCACACGCCGACGCCCTGCGTCAGCGGGCCGAGGATCTCATGGGAGTAGGGCTTTTTGAGCTTGTCATAGCGCACCTGCTCCAAAATAAAATCATGGATGGCGAGCTCCTGCTCAAGCTCCGGCTTGCCCTGCAGGGGCCGGGTCAGGCGGGAAAGCCGGGCCTCGACCGCCTGCTGGTGGGTACGGATCTTGCTCTTGTCAAACAGATACTCCGGCAGCAGCTCCAGATGGGCCGCGCCCGGCATCCACCGGCAGCGGTAGCCCGTCACATAAAACAGCAGCGGCTCATCGAGCTTCAGCCGCAGATAGACCTCCGCCAGCTGCCCCTGCTCCACATCCGGGATCCGGATGCTGGGCGCATATACGCGAAAGCCGCTCAGGAGCGTGTCGTACACGCCCTGCAGCGGCTTTGTCAGTTGTCCGTAGTAATATCGCATCGTTTCCTCAAAAATGCAGCTGCTCCGGCTGCAGCTCGTCCAGCCGCCCGAGCGCGCGGACCGCGGCGGCGCCGCGCTCGATCAGCGCCCCGGCGCCGGGCGTCCCATCGTCATGCACGAAGACGGGGCTCCAGCCGTGCTTCAGATTTTCCGTTGTTCCGTCCCAGGTGCCGCCGGAGCCGGCCCGGCACTGCGCGACGAGCGTCTTCTCCCCCATCGCGTGGATGAGGTAGTTCCGCCCCAGCGCCCGCGGCGTGGAGAACGGCGCGTCATACGCCTGCTCCGCCAGATACAAAACGTGTTCCTGCGCCGGGCAGTCGGTCAGCCGTCCGGCCGGAAAGATCACGGCGCTGCCGCCGTGCGCCAGACAGGCGTCCTGCGCCGCGCGGTCCGCCCCCGCGGCTCCGCCGGAGCAGAGCGCGAAGCCCTCCGCCGCGATGCGGCGTCCGGCCTCCGCGGCAAAGGCCCGTCCTTCCCCGCTCAGCTCGCGCGAGCCGACCACGCTGATGCAGCGCGCGGAAAGAAGCTCCGCCTCGCCCTTTGCAAACAGCACCGCCGGGCAGCGCGGCCCGAGCGTGTGCCGCAGGCGCGCAGGATACTGCGAAGACAGCCGCGTGACGGCGGTGATGCCCTGCGCCGCGGCAGCGCGCAGATACTGCTCCAGCTGCGCTTCCCGCGCAAGCAATCGCGTGATGCGCGCGCTCTGTGCCGCGTCATAGCCGAGGCGGGCAAGATCCCGGGCCGTCAGCTCCCTGAGCGGATCGTCACCCCGGCAGCCGAGCGCCCGCACCCGCCGCCCGAGCTCCTGAAACTGCGGCAGGCTCAGCGGCTTTTCCTCTCCCGGCAGCGCGCAGCACAGAAGCAGCACGCCCCATTCCGCTGCCGTCAACGGAAGCGGCGGCGCGGCGGCGCCTTCTTGGGCTTCGGCGGCTCTTCTTCCACGAGCGCGCCGTCCTCCGCGAATTTCACGGGCTGGACGACATAGTGGGAATACTTCGCGATCTCCGCCAGCTTTGCCTGCTCCGGGAACGTGCCGAGGATGGACACGGCGATGCCCTTCTTCTTGGCCCGGCCGGTCCGGCCGATGCGGTGGATGTAATATTCGTTCTCCTCGGGCACATCATAGTTGATGACGCAGTCGACGTCGTCGACGTCGATGCCGCGGGAGGCAACGTCCGTGGCGATGAGGATGGGGAGCTTGCCGTCTTTGAAGGTGCGCATGGTCTTTTCACGCTTCTGCTGCGGGATATCGCCGTGGATGCAGTCGGCGTCGAGGCCCATGCGGACCAGATCGTCGCGCAGGCGCTGGCACATGACCTTCGTGTTGCAGAAGACGATGGTTCGCTCGAGCCGCAGCGTGCGGATGAGGCGGCTGACCATGTCGATCTTCTCGAGCGGCGGGCAGGTGATGGAATACTGCGTGATGTCCGGGCGGTTGTCGGTGTCGGCGGGGACGGTGATCTCCACCTCGTCGCGCTGGTACATCCACGAGACCGTCATGACCTCCTGCGAGATGGTGGCGGAGAACAGGCCGAGATTGCGGCGGTTTTTGACCTTCTCGATGATCTTTGTCACGTCGTCAAAGAAGCCCATGTCGAGCATCCGGTCCGCCTCGTCGAGCACGACGGTCTGCACCTTGTCGAACGAGATCGTATGCCGCTTATAGTGGTCCATCAGCCGGCCCGGCGTGGCGACGACGATCTGCGGGTGCGCCTTCAGCTGCTTGATCTGCCCTTCGATCTTCGCGCCGCCGTAGACCACGGCCACACGGATATTCTTATAGTATGTGAGCAGCCCGCGCAGCTCGTCGCAGATCTGGATGGCAAGCTCACGCGTCGGGGCCAGGATGAGGCCCTGCAGGTCCTCGCTCTCAGCGTCGATATGCTCGATCATCGGGATGCCGAAGGCAAAGGTCTTGCCCGTGCCGGTCGGCGCCTTGGCGATGACGTCTTTCCACTGTAAAAATTCCGGGATCGCCTCGGCCTGGATGCGGGTCGGGTAGCCGTAGCCCTTCTTCTCCAGCGCCTGCAAAATTTCTTCCGACAGTCCAAGGTCGGCAAATGTCAGATTCTGTTCCATTCCGGATCCTTCCTTACTCAACATTCTGGCGAAAAATCGCAATTTTTTTAATCATATCACAGATATCTCCGTTTTCCAATCCCCCTGCCGAAAAAAAGCGCACGGCTGCCGCCGTGCGCCGGAAACTGCATACTTGCGTGGAAGCCGGTTCCGCGATATAATAAAAATAATACTCACTGGAAAGAAGGAGCGTCATGACGGATCTTCTGCTGCGGCTCTTTGTAAAACATGCCTCGGACACTTCCGACCCTGCGGTCCGCGCCGGATACGGCCGGCTCGCGGGCGTGACCGGCATCGTCTGCAATCTTCTGCTGTTCGCGCTCAAGCTTCTGGCCGGGACGATCTCCGGGAGCGTATCGATCACGGCGGACGCCGTCAACAACCTGTCGGACGCGTCCGGCTCGATTGTGACGCTCGTCGGGTTCAAGCTGGCCTCCCGCCCTGCCGACAACGAGCATCCCTATGGCCATGCGCGCATGGAATATCTGTCGGGCCTGGCCGTGGCGGTTCTGATCCTGGTCATCGGCGTGGAGCTGGTCAAAAGCTCGGTCGGCAAGATCCTGCATCCGGAGGCCGTGGAGTTTTCGGCGCTGATCGTCGTCATTCTGGTCTGTTCCATTCTGGTCAAGCTCTGGATGGCGGTCTTCAACCGGAAGCTCGGCAGGCGGATCGGCTCCGCCGCCCTCACCGCGGCCGCCGCCGACAGCCGCAATGACGTGATCTCGACGGGCGCAGTCTTGCTCGCGTGCATCGTCGGGCAGCTGACGGGACTGAAGATCGACGGATACGTCGGGCTGCTCGTCGCGCTGTTCATCCTCTGGTCCGGGGTCGGCATTGCGAAGGATACGATCGATCCCCTGATCGGCGCGAAGCCGGACGAGTCGCTCGTCCACGCGATCGCCTGTCTTATGACCTCGCACCCCAACATTCTCGGCATCCACGATCTGATGGTGCACGACTACGGCCCCGGCCGCCGCTTTGCCAGCGTCCACGCGGAGCTTGACCACCGCATCGACCCGCTCGTCGCGCATGAGATCCTCGACGAGATCGAGCGGCAGGCCAAGCGCGATCTGCACGTCGATCTGGTCATCCACTACGACCCCATCGTGACCGACGATCCGGAGGTCACAGCCGTGCATACGCGCGTGACGCAGATCCTCCGCGGCATCGACCCGCGGCTGTCCATCCACGATTTCCGTATGGTCTCCGGCCCGCATCACGCGAACGTGATCTTCGACATGGTCATCCCGGCGGAATACGAGGACAAGACCGCGCAGCTGCGCCGCGAGGTCGAAGCGCAGCTGCAGGATGGGAAAAAGGTCTACCACCTCGTCATCACCTTCGACACGGCGGCCTTCAACAAGATGACGAAGGAAGCACAGGGCTGATCACCACAAAAGCGCAGCGGTCATGATGGCGCGGAGCGCCCTGCAGAGCGCGGGCAGCTGCGTCATGGGCAGGGGATTTTCTCCGATCCCCATCTCGATGGTGAATGCCGGACGCCGGAAGCACTGCAGAAACCAGTCCTTGAAGCCCGCGTTGGCCGAGGCCTCCGGCACCGGCTCCACCGGGTAGCCGGACGCTTCGGACATCGCCGCCGCCAGCGCGGCGGACCCGGCCGGAGCCGATTCGGCGGGGCCGGGATAGATGACGGAGCCCTGCGTGTGCAGCGCGAGCATCAGATCCGGATGGACGCAGCGGGCAAAGGCGGCGAGCGCCGCCGACTCCGGCTGGTCCAGCGGAGAAAAGCCGACGAAATCCCTCGGGGCAGGCGTGCAGACGCCCTGCTCCTTTTTGATGCGCCGGGCCGTCTCCCAGCGGGCGGGATAGTTGAGATTCAGGTCAACGCCGCGCAGGTTCGCCTTCCAGCCGGAGGGGAACGGGACCTCCGGGTACTGCGCGGCAATGGCCGCCGCGGCGCGGTATTCCGGGCTGTCGGGCGCACAGACGCCCGCGGCCAGATCCGCCCCGTCCGGATTCGTCAGCGGGACCAGATAGACCATGGTATCGTGATACAGCTCCCGCGCCGGGACACCGTCCAGCGCGCCGCCGCTTAAAAGCGCCTCGCAGTAGGCAAACAGCCACTGCCAGAGCGCGTCCGACGTGATGCACTCGTTGGCGTGGTGGCCCGCGGCGACGAGGACCTTGCGGCTGCCGCCGCCGAGCTGCAGCGCCCAGACGCGGCGGCCGAAGGCCGTGCGCGTGAGCGGCCGGATGTAGACAAAAGGAAATTGCCGGCGAAGACGCTGAAGATACGCCTCCTGCCGGCAAGAGGTCATGGGAACAGGAACGGAAATCAGGTTCTGCATGAAGAAAACACCCTCCAGCATATCCATATGCCGGAGGGTGTTCGTATATTCCTGATCGCGGTAAATTTTGTTCTGTAAATTTAATTCTGCTCGAAGAAGACCTTCATGCCCTTGTAGGTCATGTAGCAGTCGAGCTTCGCAACGGTCTCATACGGCGCGTGCATGGAGAGCACGGGGACGCCCGCGTCGAGCGTGTCGATGTTGCGCTTGGCCATGTATTTTGCGACCGTTCCGCCGCCGCCCGCGTCGGTCTTGCCGAGCTCGGCCATCTGCCACATGACGCCGTTGTCATTGAACAGCTTACGGAGCCGGCCGACGACCTCGGCCGAGGCATCGGACGCGCCGGATTTGCCGCCCGCGCCCGTGTATTTGCACAGGCCAATGCCGTAGTTGAGGTAGGAGGCGTTGCGCTTTTCGTAGACCTCGGCGAAATTGGGGTCGTAGGCCGCGGTCACGTCCGCAGAGATGCAGAAGGCCTTTGCCAGGCAATCGGTCAGCGGGACGTTCTGCGTGCGGCAGAGCTTCTCCATGAAGTGCTCGAACGCCTCGGACTGCATGCCGGACACGCCCTCGGAGCCGATCTCCTCCTTGTCGGCGAAGATGCAGACGGCGGTCTTCTCCGGCGCTTCGAGCTGCAGGATAGCCGCGAGCTCGGCGTAGGCGCAGACGCGGTCGTCATGGCCGTAGGCGCCGATCATGCTGCGGTCAAAGCCCAGGTCCCGCGCGTTGGCGGCCGGGACGGCCTCAAGCTCGGCGGAGATGAAATCCTCCTCCACGATGCCGTATTTCTCGTGCAGGATGCGCATGATGGCAAGCTTGACGCGGTCCGGGCCGTCGTCGTCGGGCTCGGGCCAGCTGCCGATGAGGATGTTGAGCGATTCGGACGGGATGGCCTCGTTGAGGGGTTTTTTGCCCTGCTCGCGGCCCAGATGCGGCAGCAGGTCGTTGATGACGAACTGCGGGTCGGCGGGATCGGCGCCGATCTTGACGAAGATCTCGCTGCCGTCGGCGCGGACGACCTTGCCGTGCAGCTCCAGCGGGACCGTGACCCACTGGTACTTGCGGATGCCGCCGTAGTGGTGGGTCTTGAAATAGGCCAGCTCGGCGTCTTCATAGAGGGGGTTGGGCTTGAAGTCCAGCCGCGGCGCGTCGGTATGGGCCGCGCCGATGTTCGCGCCCTCGGCCAGGGACTTGCTGCCGATCACGGCGAGCAGGATGGACTTGCCGCGGTTGACGGAGTAGACCTTGTCGCCGGGCTGCAGGGCCATGCCGTCCTGCAGCGCACGGAAGCCCGCCTGCTCGGCCAGCTCCACCGCGGAGACGACGCATTCGCGTTCGGTCTTCGAGCGGTCAAGGAAGGCCTTGTAGGCCTCGCAGTAGGTCTGCATCGCGGCCTCATCGGCCTTGCTGAGGCGGTCGCGTCCGTGTTTCGGCTGGTAGAGCAGCGCCTCTCGTTCCTGTTTTGTCATGGGGAAAGCTCCTTTCACTGTGTTGGTTAGATATTGGTCAGCCGCGCGCGCGAAGCTTTCGCGCGTCCCGGCGTTCTGGAGAATGGTCGTGCAGTGATCTTTATAAAAGCTGTCGGGCTTCTGCGCGTCCACGCGCAAAGCGGCATAGTCCCTCGTCAGGCTGTCGCGCGCCATGATGCGCCGGATGCGCGTCTCACGGTCACAGAGCACGCCGACGGTCGTATCGCAGAGCCCTGCCAGACCGGATTCGAACAGGTTGATCGCGTCGATGGCAAGCAGCTGCCGCCCATCCCGCTTTGCCTGCACCAGCCGGGCGCGCACGGCCCTGCCGATGTGGAAAAAGACGATCTCGTTGAGCTGCGCCATGCGCGCCTGGTCGCCGAAGACGAGCTGCCCGAGCGCCTTGCGCCGCAGACGCCCGCCCGCGTCGAACGCGGCCGGAAACGCGGTCTGCAGCTCCCGCCGCAGGTCTGCCCCCTCTTCAGAGGCCAGAAGCTCGTAATACAGCGCGTCGCAGTCGACGATATATCCGCCGCGCTGCTGCACGGCCTGCAGCAGCGTCGTCTTGCCGCAGCCGGTCGGGCCGGTGATGCCGATGACAAGCATGCTCATACCTCGATCACGTGGAAGCCCGCTGCCTTCTTAAGCCGGTTGGAGACGGCGAGGCCGAGGCCGGCCGTGTCGGGGCACTGGGCATAGATCTCGGTCACGGTCTCGTGGTCAAATTCGCGCAGAGCGTCAAAGACGCGGCGGGCCTGCTCCGCCTTGTCGTGCGCGGAGCCGAGATCGTGGATGCTGCGGCCGGGGAACAGGTCCTTGTACTCCGTGAAGCAGATGACGCCCGCGCCCGCAGGCAGGTGCGCGCGGATATAGGCCGCAGAGGCCGCAGGGTCGCCGGTGACGACCGTGACGGGCGCTTTCGGGGCGTAGTGGCGGTATTTCATGCCGGGGGCCTTGGGCCGCTCGCCGTCCTTCAGGAGGGAGACGACAGCCTTGTCCACGTCGACATGGCCGAGGACCGCCTCGAGCGATTCGAGCGGCAGTCCGCCCGGGCGGAGCAGGCGCGGCGGCGTGCAGGTCAGGTCGATGATCGTCGACTCGACGCCGACGGTGCAGGGCCCGCCGTCAAACATGCCCTCGATCTTGCCGTCCATATCCTCGATCATATCCGCGATGCAGGTCGGGCTGGGGCGGCCGGAGGTATTGCCGGAGGGCGCGGCGATGGGCACGTCCGCGGCGGCGATGATGGCGCGCGTGACCGGATGGTCCGGGCAGCGGACGCCGACGGTCTCGAGCCCGGCGGTGGTGCGCAGGGGCACGATGGGCTTTCTCGGCAGGATCATCGTGAGGGGGCCGGGCCAGAATTTTTCAGCCAGGGCGTAGGCCGCGTCGGGGACGTTCTGGCAATAGCGGGCGAGCCACGAGCTGTCCGGCACGTGGATGATGAGGGGGTTATCCTGCGGGCGGCCCTTGGCCAGGAAGATGCGCAGGACCGCGTCCTCATTCAGCGCGTCCGCGCCGAGGCCGTAGACGGTCTCGGTCGGGATGGCGAGAAGACCGCCGTCCCGGATGATCTTTGCCGCCGCCTCGATATTCTCTTTTGTGGGGTCTTTAAAATAAACAGTTTTCAAATGGATTCCTTCTTGCTGTTTGATATGTGGTAGAAAGGCTCCCCTTCCAGGGGCCGATTCCCCTATCAGGGGGAAATGTCCCGAAGGGACAAAAGGGGTAGGGACGCTGTCAGCCGCAAGGCTGACTGAGAGGTTGTCGCAAATCTGCTGCAACCTCTCCGTCTCGGCTCACGCCGAGCCACCTTCCCTGGAAGGGGAGGCTTTTTTCTGCCCCAAAAAAATAAACTTCCCAAAAACCTTGCCTTTTTCCCACCGGCATGTTACAATGGCACAAAGGCCATCCACCACCCAGCGGGATATCCCGCTGTTCTGTCTGCTCGCAGACAGAATCTGCCGTCTGAAAGGAAAATCGCCATGAAAAAACGTCTCCTATCCCTCCTCCTGATCCTCTGCCTCTGCGCCGCCTTGCTGCCGGCTATGGTGCTTGCGGAGGATAATGTTACGATAGTTACGACCGAAGAGAAGCTGAAAGATGCCATTAAGAAAGGCGGTTCGGTTCAGCTCGGTGAAAATATCACGCTGAACGAGACACTTGAGATCAACAACAATACCGTGATTCTCGATTTGAACGGCAAAGTGCTTAGCAGGACAGAATTGTCTTCATTTGGCGCGATCCGTGTGACAGGCTCCAATGCCAGCCTGACGCTGACGGACAACAGCAATGAGAAAAATGGGAAAATTTTCGGGTTTATTTTAGACGGAGTAGGCGGCGGTGTCTATGTTGAAGGCGGCTCGTTCATCATGAACGGCGGTACGATTGATAGCTGCGCGGGAATGAAGGGCGGCGGCGGTGTGTATCTGACAAACGATGCATCGTTTACCATGAACGCCGGGACGATTAAAAGGTGTACTGCAAATGAACGTGCTCTTGGCGGCGGCGTATATGTAGACTCAGACTGTACCTTTATTATGGAAGGCGGCGCAATCGATTCGTGCACGTCGGCATCAGGAGCCGCTGGCGGTGTCTATGCAGCAGGTACCTTCATCATGAGCGGTGGTGAGATTCGCAGCTGTCATACAGAGGATGGAACTCCTGCTGACGGCGGTGGTGTCTATGTCGCTTCAAGCGGCATGTTTGAGATGTCCGGCGGCTCCATCGAGGGCTGCTGTGCATGGATAAACGGTGGCGGAGTGTATGTAAATACGAACGGCACGTTCAAAATGTCTGGTGGCACGATTAGAAACAATAGATTGAACAAAAGTTGGGGACGGGAAGGCGCTGGTGTCTACGTCGAAAACGGCGCGGCCGCAACGCTCATCACGGCCAACATCACTGGCAATACGAAAACAGGCGGCGAAGAGGACAATATCACTGCGCCTGGCGGCTATAAAGAATATGAACCGCCCGTCGACCCCGTCGACCCCGACTACCCCCTCATCTCCATCCTCCCCGCGCTCGCAAAGGACCTGCTGTTCACGGACGTGACGTCCACCGACTGGTTCTATAGCGACGTCAAATACGCCTATGAAACCGGCCTCATGACCGGCACGTCTGCGGACGCGTTCAGCCCTGAGGCCCCCGTCACCCGCGGCATGGTCATGACCATCCTCGCCCGCCGCGAGGGCATCAGGACCGACCGCTACACCCCCTGGTACGCCGCGGGCTGCGAGTGGGCCAAAGCCAACGGCATCTCCGACGGCTCCAACCCCGAAGCCCCCGTCATCCGCGAGCAGCTCGCCGCCATGCTCTACCGCTATGCCGCTTTGAAGGGCCGCGACCTCACAGCAGGCGAGAACCTCAACTTCACCGATGCATCCGACGTCTCCGCCTACGCCCTCCCCGCCCTCCAATGGGCCACCGGCGAGAAGATCTTAACCGGCTCCAACGGCGCCCTGAATCCCCAAGCCCCCGCCACCCGCGCCCACCTCGCCGCCATCCTGCATCGGTATTTCGGGTAAATAAAGAAAAAAGCCTCCCACCCGGGAGGCTTTCCTTTTCAAAGCCTTCCCCTCATAGGGGAAGCCATAAGATGCGGAAGTCCAAAGCCTCCCCTTCCAGGGGAGGTGGCTCGGCGCAGCCGAGACGGAGAGGTTGCTGCAAATTTGCGACAACCTCTCAGTCAGCCTTCGGCTGCCAGCTCCCCTGCAAGGGGAGCCTTGAGACACGAAAAGCCTCCCGTTCGGGAGGCTTTTCATATTTCTTATCCCGCGCAGCATTCCTTGATGACCGCGACGGCTTTTGCCAACTGGTCCATGGGGATATTGAGCGCGGGGAGGAGGCGGAGCTTGTCTTTGGCCTTGATGACCAGCACGCCCTTTTCCCGGCAGGCGGCGATGATGTCCGCCGCGTTCTTTTCCGTCTGGATGCCGAGCATCAGCCCGAGGCCCGACACGCCGATGACGCCCTTCGCGCCCGCCAACTCCTGCCTGATATAGGCCGAACGCGCCTGCACGCCCTGCAGCAGCGCCTCGTCCAGCCGTTCGAGCACATTGATCGCGCCCGCGCAGCAGACGGGGTTGCCGCCGAAGGTCGAGCCGTGCGTCCCGGCGCTCAGCACGTTCTGCACCTTCTCGCCCAGCAGCGTCGCGCCCAGCGGCAGACCGCCCGCGAGCCCCTTGGCCGTCGAGACGATGTCCGGCTGCACGCCGTAGGTCATATAGCCGTAGAGCATGCCGCTGCGCCCGTTGCCGATCTGCACCTCGTCGCAGATGAGCAGCAGATCGTTTTCCTGACACAGCTTCGCCGCGCCCTTGACATACGCCTCGTCCAGCGGCATCACGCCGCCCTCGCCCTGCACGACCTCCATCATGACGGCCGCGCACTTGTTTTCCGCGATCAGCCGCGCAAGATCCGCCAGATCGTTCGGCTCTGCATAGACGAAGCCCTCCGTCAGCGGCAGGAAATCGTGGTGGAACACATCCTGCCCCGTCGCGGCCAGCGTGGTGATGGTCCGGCCGTGGAAACTGTTTTTGAGCGTGATGATGGTGGAATATTCCTTGCCCTTCTTATCCTCCGACCATTTCCGGGCGGCCTTGATGGCGCACTCGTTCGCCTCCGCGCCGGAGTTGCCGAAGAAGACCTTCTTCATCCCGGTCTTCTCGCACAGCAGCTGCGCGAGCTTCGCGCAGGGCTCGGTGTAGTAAAGGTTCGAGATATGCTGCAGCGTCCCGAGCTGCTTCGTGACGGCCGCCATCCACTGCTCGTCGGCCACGCCGAAGATATCGACGGCGATGCCAGTGGACAGGTCGATGTACTCCTTGCCGTTCTCGTCCCAGGCGAGCGAGCCCTTGCCCTTCACGATCGTGACGGGGAAGCGCGCATACGTGCCCGCGATATAGGTCTGGTCCAGCTTCTGAATGTCCATGATCCGTCCTCCTATCTGGTGAACATCGTGCCGATGCCTTCGTTGGTGAGCATTTCAATGAGGATCGCGTGCGGGACCCGCCCGTCGATGATGAACACGCGCCGCACGCCCCATTCGATCGCGTTCCGGCAGCATTCCGCCTTCGGGATCATGCCGCCCTGGATGACGCCGGAGGAGACGAGCTCCGGCAGCTCATCGATGCGGATGGCCGGGAGGAGCGTGGACGGATCGTCCTTGTTCTGCAGGATGCCCGCAATGTCCGTCATGGCGATCAGACTCTCCGCGCCGAGCGCGCCCGCGAGGCGCGCGGCCGCCGTGTCGGCGTTGATGTTGTAGATATTGCCCGCGTCGTCATAGCCGACCGTGGATACGACGGGGATATAGCCCTTGTCGATCACGTCCAGGATCGGCTGGACATTCACGTCCGTGATCTCGCCGACATAGCCGAGCTCCGGCTTTTTGACCGTTGCCTTGAGCATGTGCCCGTCGAGGCCGGAAAGGCCGATGGCGCTGCCGCCCTTGAGCTCGATGAGGTTCACGAGCGTTTTGTTGATCTTCCCGGCCAGCACCATCAGCGCCACACCGACGGCTTCCTCGTCCGTGACCCGGACGCCGTCAACGAAAGCGCTCTTCTTTCCCATTTTTCCGAGCGTCTCCGTGATCTCCGGTCCGCCGCCGTGGACGAGCACGACCTTGACGCCGATGAGCTGCAGCAGGCAGATATCCCGGATGACCGAGTCCTTCAGATGCTCCGAGACCATGGCGTTGCCGCCGTATTTGACCACAACGATCTTGCCGCTGTAGTCCTGGATATACGGCAGCGCGTGGACCAGCACGCGCGCCCGCTGGGCATTGGAAATATCCATATCTTTCTCCTCCCGTTATGTCCGGTAATCGCCGTTGATCTTCACATAATCATAGGTCAGGTCGCAGCCCCAGGCCGTCGAGTCCGCGCTGCCGCTGTGCAGGTCGATGAGGATCTCGATCTCGCTCTCAAGCAGGATCTTCTTGGCCTCTTCCTCGGAAAAATCGACGCCCGCGCCGTCCTTGCACACAAGGATCGTCCCGGCTTTCGAGGCAAACTGCACATCGATCCTGCTCACGTCGACCGGCGCGCCGGAATAGCCGATGGCACACAGCACCCGGCCCCAGTTGGCGTCCGCGCCGAACATGGCCGCCTTTGTGAGAGACGAGCAGATGACGCTCTTGGCGACGGTCTTGGCGATGTCCAGCGTCGCCGCGCCCGAGACCTTGCACTCGAGCAGCTTCGTCGCGCCCTCGCCGTCGCCCGCGATGCAGCGGCACAGATACACCGTCACGGTGTTGAGCGCCTGCATGAAGGCCGTGAAATCTTTGCCCTCCGCCGTGATCTCCGCGTTTCCGGCAAGGCCGTTGGCCAGGACTGTCACCATGTCGTTGGTCGACGTGTCGCCGTCGACGGAGACCATGTTGAACGTGTTGGCGATGTCGGTCGAGAGCGCCTTCTGCAGCATGGCAGGGGAGATGGCGCAGTCGGTCGTGATGAACACGAGCATCGTCGCCATATTGGGGTGGATCATGCCGGAGCCCTTGCAGATGCCGCCGATCCTGCATTCCTTGCCGCCCACAGTGAAGCTGACGGCGATCTCCTTGCGCTTGGTGTCGGTGGTCATGATGCCCTCGGCGGCCTCGGCCGAGTGCGGGCCGAGATTTTTGACCAGCTCCGGGATCCCGGCGGCGATGGGCGCGATATCGAGCGGCTGCCCGATGACGCCCGTCGAGGCCACGACGACGTCGGAGCTCTGAATCTGCAGGGCCTGGGCCAGCAGCTCGCTCATCTGCTCGGCGATCTCAATGCCGTTGGCGTTGCAGGTGTTGGCGTTGCCGCTGTTGCAGATGACGGCCTGTGCCTTGCCGTCGGCAAGATGCTGCTTCGTCACGACGAGCGGCGCGCCCTTGACCAGATTCGTGGTGTAGACCGCTGCCGCGCTGGCCGGGACGCTGGAATAGATCAGCGCCAGATCCCGCTTCGTTTTATTCTTCCGGATGCCGCAGTGGACGCCCGCGGCCGTAAAGCCCTGCGCGGCGCACACGCCGCCTTCGATCGTTTTCATCTGTGTTTCCTCCCACATTACAGTTCCAGACCCAGCGTTTTCTCCGCGCCGGTCACAAGATTCATACATTCCACGGCCGCGCCGGACGCGCCCTTGCCGAGGTTATCATAGACGGCCAGCAGGAGCATTCGCTCCTCATTGCCGGCCACGGCGATCTGCATGCTGTCCTTCCCGGCCAGCGCCGCGGCGGATAGAAAGCCGCCCGCGTCCGCCGCGTCGGTGTAGCAGACGACCGGCCCCGTGTACAGTGCCTGATAGACCGCCCTGACGTCCTGCATCGAAGCGCCCGGCTTCAGCCACTGCGCAAACAGCGGGACCGTGACCTGCATGCCGCTGTAAAAGTCCGATACGACCGGACAGAACACCGGCTCGCTGGCAAGCCCCGTCATCTGCTTCATTTCCTTCAGATGCTTGTGCGTCTGACCGAGCGCGTACTGCCGCGGCGCGTCCAGCAGCGCGCTGCGCGCGGGCGCCTCATACTCCGCGATCATCTTCTTGCCGCCGCCCGAGTAGCCGGTCAGCGAATAGCAGATGAGAAGCGCGTCCTTGTTCAGCAATCCTGCTGCCACAAGGGGATACACCAGCGCGATAAACCCGCTTGCGTGGCAGCCGGGCACGGCGATGCGCCTGGCCTGCCGGATGCGGGCCTCCTGCAGTGCGGAGAGCTCCGGAAAGCCGTAGCACCAGCCGGGAGCCGTGCGGTGCGCCGTCGAGGTGTCGAGCACAACAGTGTCCGGGTTTTCCACCCACGACGCCGCTTCCTCCGCCGCTGCGTCCGGCAGACACAAAAACGCGACGTCTGCCTCGTTGAGCAGCTGCCTGCGGCGGCCTTCGTCCTTTCGCTCCGCTTCCGGAAGCGTCAGAAGCTGGATGTCGCTGCGCGCTTGCAGACGGTCGAAGATGCGCAGGCCGGTCGTCCCGGCGCTGCCGTCGATAAACACCTTTTTCATCGAGATCCCTCCACAGCCGGGGCCACCCGGCTCTTTGATGCGACTAATATACACCATCATGCATGATTATGCAAGTATTTTCTGCAAAACTTGAATACTTTGTTCTAATTATACATTACGGCGTGCATATCATGCATGCGTTTGGACACTTTGACGCGCAAAAAAACCGCCCGCCGGAAAAAATCCGGCGGGCGGCTGTTTGCATGCGGAGACAGATATGCTATACTCAAAGAAAAAACCACAGGAGGCCACCTATGCTTCTGCAGAGTCTTCACACCCACAGCCTCTACGACGACGGACAGGACACGCTCGCGCGCATGGCGCAGAACGCCGAAGCCGCGGGCCTGGACGCCCTGGGCTTCAGCGGGCACAGCCCGCTTCCGTTCGCAAACGATTGGGCGATCGACCAGAGCTGTCTGGCAGATTATCTGCGCGAGGCGCGCAGCCTGCAGGCGGACTTTCGCGGCCGCTTTTCCCTCTACTGCGGGCTGGAGTGGGACAGCTGCTCGCCGCTGCCGGAGCAGAAGCTCGATTATCTGATCGGCTCCGTCCACTATTTTCCCGCCCTGCCGGACGGCACGCGCTTCACCGTCGACGGCAGCGCGCAGCTGCTGGCGCAGTGTGCGCAGGTGCAGTTCGGCGGCGACATGGCGGCGCAGGCTGACTGCTACTATGCGCTCGTCGCCCGCCTGGCAGAGGTCCCGCAGGTCGATATCGTCGGCCATTTTGACCTCATCACGAAGTTCGATGAGCCGCACACGCGCTATCCCATCGTCCCGCCCAGCGCACGCGCCGCGATGGAGCGGCTGATCCGGGCAGGGAAGATCTTCGAGATCAATACCGGTGCGATCAGCCGCGGCTACCGGCAGACGCCGTATCCCGCCGAGCCGCTTCTGCGCCTGCTGCGGGAGATGGACGGGAAGATCCTCTTCACCGCCGACGCCCACCGTGCCTGCGACGTCGCCTTCGGCTATGCCGAAGCCGTCGAGCTTGCCTGCCGCTGCGGCTTCGATATCTTCTGGCGTCTGACCGAGGAGGGCTTCGTCCCCGCGCCGCTGCATCGCGCCCTCACATAAAAAGCACCACGACCGCCCCGGCAGCCAGATCGCTGCCGGGGTCGCTTGCTGCTATGTAGTCAAATTTTCAAATTCCGTCAGGACTGCCGCTCAATCCGCGCTGCTCAGCGCCAGAAGATCCTCCAGCATCCGGGAGAGCTCTTTTCTGCTCAGCTCCTCCTGCACGCGCAGCTTCCCGTCCTTTTCCGTCAGCAGGTCAGAGGCATAGGCCCAGCGGACCGCATCCTCCGCGTCGGCGTCGATCTCGTCCGCGTCCGTGAACTGCGTCAGATCAACGTCCGCGCCCGCTTCAGTGTCCAGCCCCAGCTGCTTTGCCATCTGATAGAGCGTCTTTGCCGCCTCCTGCCGCGTCAGCGGCGTGTCGGGATCGTAATCGGGCAGGGGAGCGGCTTCTTCGTCCGAAGCCTGCGTCCAGTGCGCGTAGAGCGTCGTATCCGCCGTCAGATGCAGCGGCTGCTGCGTGTCGACGGGTTCCTCGTCTTCCGTGTACCAGCCGTCAAAGGCGGCGTCCTCCCGTTCGGGGTCGTTGACATACAGATCCGCAAGGCTCTTGCCCTGTGCAGCTTCCAGCGTGACGGGCTCGTCATTCTCGTCCGTCACGAGCGTGAGGGTATAGACGGCCTCCTGCAGCTGCAGGTCCGTAAAGCCGTTTTCATGCACGGCGCTGATGCAGAGCGTCGGATCGTCGCTCGTAAAGTTCTCCGAGAAATCATCCGCGTAGCCGGTCAAAACGGCCTGCTCCGCCTGGCCGCTGACGCCGACGCGTGCCTGCTTGTCAAGACCCAGCGCGCCGATCGTTACCGTGCCGGTCTCATCCAGCCAAAGGTTGTTCTGCGCGTCCTGCGCGCGGTTGCCGGTCAGGTTCGTCGTGCCGCAGAGCTCCAGTTCGCCCGCGCAGTACACGCCGCCGCCCAGGATCTGCCGCTCCGAAGCCTTCATTTCGCCCGTCAGCCGGTTGCCCGCGATGACGCAGCTGTCGATCACGGCCTTCGCGTGCGCTGCGATGACAACGCCCGCGCCGTACCGGCCCTCGTTGTCGATGATATTGACGCCGGACAGATACAGCTGGTTATAGTCGCCCACGCTGATGGCTCCGGCCGTCGCGCCGGTGATGCGGCCGCCCGCGAGCGCGTTTTTCTCGTTCGCCGCGATATAGGCCTCCTGCCAGGCAAAGCTCCCGTCGTCAAAGATCAGCTCACCGGCCTCGCCGACATAGTAGTTGCTCGAGGTCCCGGCCCCGTTGCAGTCCGTGATGGTCAGCACCGAGGGCTCCGCCCCTTCGCCGCTGACGGCAAGGTAAATGATGCAGCCCTCCGCGCCGTTTGCGAGCGAGAGGGAATAGCCGTTCAGGCAGAGCGTCACCTGCACGCCGTTTTTCGCCACACACAGCGGCTCGTCCAGCGTCCAGTCCTCCGTCAGATAGTAGCAGCCGCTTTCCAGCTGCCCGCCGCGCACCGTCAGCGGCTCGAAAGCCGGTTCCTCACAGGCGTCCTCGCGGTTGACCGCGTGGATATGCGTGCCGTCCGCCGGCGCTTCCTCTGCGGCCGTATCCGTTTCTGCCGCCGCATCCTGCTCCGGCTGTTCGGCAGTTTCCGTGTTTGCTTCTGCCGCAGCCGCATCGGGCTGTATCCCGTCGGCGGGCGCAGCTTCCGCTTCTGCGACCGTGTCCGCCGCCTCCTGCGCGGGCTGCTCTGCGGTCTGATCGTCCGCCGCGGCCGCGCACACGCTGCACAGCCCCACGACGAGCGCCAGGATCAGCACCAGGCTGAGCCATCTTTGTTTCTTCATGTCCTTCTCCTCCTGTGGTTGGAGTATTATGTTTACCAAAAGAGTACCATATTTGCGCTGTATTTTCAACGTTTTTCTCCGGTTTTAAGCAAATATTAAACTTTTTTCTGCCAACATCACCATATATGGGCCAAAACCTCCCGCCTTCCGCAACATCTTGTTTTCCGTTGACAGGCCCGTCCTCCGCACACTATAATATCTTCTGGCATTTCACAGAAAGAAGGCGTCCGGATGGATCAGAAAAACGCGTTTCTCGGCACGGAGCCGATCGGCAGACTCCTGTTCCGGCTGGCGATCCCGACGGTGATCGCGCAGCTCGTCAATATGCTCTATAATATTGTAGACCGCATCTACATCGGCCACATGCCGCAGGTCGGCAGCCTGGCCCTGACCGGTCTTGGCGTCTGCACGCCGATCATCCTGATCGTGTCGGCCTTCGCTGCGCTCGTCGCCTCAGGCGGCGCACCGCGCGCGTCCATCAGCATGGGCAAGGGCGATCTGCAGACGGCCGAAAAGATGCTCGGCGGCTGCTTCTCCCTGCAGCTTGGCATCTCCGCCGTCCTGACCGCGGTGCTTCTCATCTGGAACCGCGATCTGCTTCTTGCCTTCGGCGCGAGCGGGCAGACCATCGATTATGCCGCCGACTATATGCAGATCTACGCCATCGGCACCGTCTTCGTCCAGCTGACGCTCGGCATGAACGCGTTCATCACCGCCCAGGGCTTTGCGCGGGAGGGGATGCTCACCGTGCTGATCGGCGCCGTGTGCAATATCGTGCTCGACCCGATCCTGATCTTCAAGCTCGGCATGGGCGTGCGCGGCGCTGCGCTGGCGACCATCGTCTCACAGGGCGTGTCGTGCCTGTGGGTCGTGCTGTTCCTGTTCAGCAAAAAAAGCGTCCTGAAGCTGCGCGTGCAGAACTTCCTGCAGAGCCCGCGGCTCATCCTGCCCTGCGTGGGCCTCGGCACGGCGACGTTTATCATGCAGGCGAGCGAGAGCGTGCTCTCCGTCTGCTTCAATTCCTCGCTGGCCCGCTACGGCGGCGATATCGCCGTCGGCGCCATGACCATCCTCACGAGCGTCATGCAGTTTGCGCTCCTGCCCCTGCAGGGGATCTCGCAGGGCGCGCAGCCGATCCTGAGCTATAACTACGGCGCGAAAAACGTCGAGCGCGTCAGAAAGACCTTCCGCGTGCTCCTGACCGTCTGCCTGACGTATTCCGCGCTGATCTGGGCGTTTGTCATGCTTTGCCCGCGCGTGTTCGCCGGGATCTTCACGCCGGACGCCGACCTGATCGAATTCACCGGCCGCGCCCTTCGCATCTACTGCGCGGTGCTGGCGATCTTCGGCATCCAGCAGGCCTGCCAGATCACCTTCGTCTCCATCGGCAAGGCCGTCTGCTCCATCATCGTGGCCGTCATGCGTAAATTCGTCCTGCTCATCCCGCTGATCTACCTGATGCCGCACCTCGTCCCGGATCCGACCCTGGGCGTCTACCTCGCCGAGCCCGTCGCCGATACCCTCGCCGTGACCTTCACCTCCATCCTCTTCTCCCACCAATTCCGCAAAGCCCTCCGCACCCTCGAATCGGAACGCAGCGCGTAAAAGAGAAAAAGGCCCGCCGCGCTGCTGCGCGGCGGGCCTTGGTTTATTCCTCCGGTTTATCGTCCTCATCCGGCGTTTTTTTATGCGCCTGTTCGATCGTATGGATCAGGAAGGCGCCCATTGCGGCGATCGCGCCGACGATGCCCCAGCCGGAGCTGTTTGCCGCCGATGCGCCGATCAGTTCGAGCAGGAAGCTGAAGGCCAGCGTGCCTGCCAATGCCCAAATCGCCATATCCGTACCTCCCAGTTATCTTTTTCTCAGGATAGCACACGGGGCCGGGAAAAGCAAGGCATCAGGCTTCCAGCTTGTACTTTTCCTCAAACGCGTTATACTGGAGCAAGAATTCGTTGCTGCCGGATTTGACGTCGCCGAGATACTTGTGCAGGTCGATGCGCTCGTTCTTCATGTCAAGCAGACAGCCCGCGATGTTCGAGCAGTGGTCGGACACGCGCTCGAGGTTCGTCAGCAGGTCGGAGAGCACGAAGCCCGCAGCCAGCGAGCATTCGCCGCGCTGGAGTCTGGCGATATGGTTCGTGCGCAGCTCGTCCTTGAGCTTGTCGATGACCTGCTCGAGCGGCTCGACCTGCCGCGCCAGCGCCAGATCGTCCTGCAGGAATGCGCGGCTCGTCAGATCGACGATCTCGCCGACCGCGTCCAGCATGGTCTGCAGCTCCTTCTGTGCCGGCGGCGTGAACGAGACGCCCTTCTCCTTCAGCTCCTCGGCGGATTCGATGATGTTGACGGCGTGGTCCGCGACGCGCTCGAAATCGCCGATCAGATGCAGCAGCATCGACGACTCTACGCTGTCCTGCTCGCTCATCGGCTGCGTGGCCAGATGCACGAGGAAGGTGCCGAGCGTGTCCTCATACCGGTCGGTGTCGTCCTCACGCCTGCGGACCGAGGCGGCCAGCTCCGGCGTGAAGTGCAGCACGGCCTGCAGGCTCTCATGCAGCGCCAGCTCCGCGTCGGCGGCCATGCGCTTGGTCAGCTCCTCGCTCTTGACGAGCGCGATGGCCGGCGTGGCGAACAGACGCTCGTCCAGCACGGCGGCGGTATCGGGGTGATCCGTCTCCGGGATCAGCCGGTACGACAGCTTTTCCAGCAGCCCGCAGCACGGCAGCAGCATCAGCGTGCACAGCACATTGAAGATCGAGTGGATGACCGCGATCTGGAACGTGTCGATCGGCTGGTCAACAAAGGAGAAGTGCAGCAGCAGATTTGCCGTCTCAAACGCCGTCAGCCAGACGATCGTGCCGATGATATTGAAGCTCAGATGCACGACGGCGGCCCGGCGGGCATTTTTATTCGTGCCGACGGACGAGAGCATGGCCGTCACGCAGGTGCCGATGTTCTGGCCCATGATGATGGGGATCGCCGCGCCATAGCTGACCGCGCCGGTCGACGAGAGCGCCTGCAGGATACCGACCGAGGCGGACGAGGACTGCACGATGCCGGTCAGAATCGCACCGGCCAGCACACCGAGAATGGGATTGGAGAACATCAGGAAGAACTTTGTGAAGTTCGGGTCGTTGCGCAGGCCCGAGACCGAGCCGGACAGCGACTCCATGCCGAACATCAGCGTCGCAAACCCGAGCAGGATGAGGCCCGTGTCCTTTTTCTTGCCCTTGTCGGTCAGATACAGAATGATGCCGATCACGGCCAGCACCGGCGTGAACGACGACGGCTTCAGCAGCTGCAGAAACAGGCTGTCGCCGCTGATGCCGGACAGCGACAGCAGCCACGCCGTGACCGTCGTGCCGATGTTCGCGCCCATGATCACCGGGATCGACTGCCGCAGGCTCAGAAGCCCGGAGTTGACAAAGCCGACCACCATGACCGTCGTCGCCGACGACGACTGGATCACCGCCGTCACGGCGAGGCCCGTCAGCAGGCCGGAAAACCGTCCGCTCGTCAGCTTCGCCAGAATGGCCTTCAGCGAGCCGCCCGCCCGCTTTTCCAGCGCCGTCCCCATCACGCTCATGCCAAACAGGAACAGGCTCAGCGAGCCGAGCATGGTCAAAAAGTCAAAAATCGTCATTTCACAAAGATCCCTTTCCGTATTTCTCTTGTGTTCTGACGCTACTATAAATTTAAAATGTCAAAAGCGCGTGCATGCCCGTGTTAAATCTTCGTGAGATTTCTCCGCGGATGTTAAATCCATCGAAAATCCGTGTAAAACAGCGGCCAAAAAGGAAAGCCGGGCTTCCCCCCCTTTGATGGGGGAAGCCCGGGTTTGCTTATTTCGTCCGGCTGCAGCCGGTGCAGCTGTCTTCGGGTTTGATGCAGGGTTCGTTTTTGCCGGGGAAGAAGGCGTCCATCGGGAACTCGATCTGGCTGAAAACGTCGCAGGGGCTCTCGGTGCTCGCACCGCCGACCGGCGGGCAGGTCTTCGAGGGGACACAGTAGTCGAACGTCGGGATGAGCAGCTGCGTGTCGCGCTCGAGCCGGACGATGGAGAACTGCCCGATGGTCACGAGCAGCCGCTTGCATTCGCCGGTCAGCACCAGCGGCTCGTCGAAGCAGCCCAGCAGCGCCTCGGGGATGGAGGGAGCGGTCTCGCTCTGGCAGCAGCAGCCGCACGCCTCCATCACGCGCGAGCCGAGGATGATCGGGTCGACCGTCTCGGCAATGGCCCGCGGCAGCGAGACCGACTGCAGCGACTTTTTGCAGAGGCACGTCAGATCGTCCTTGCTCGAGAAGATCCGGGCGCAGGTCTCGCCGCCGAACAGCACCAGCCGCTTCGAGAAGACCGCCAGGCCCGTGACCGTGTTCGTCCGCCCGGCCGAGAGCGTCGCGTCGGCGATGACGCGGTAGTAGAAGGTAACGTCGACCGTAAAGTAGCCGGAGGAGTAGGGGACACACTCCACCTGAACATCGACAAACAGCAGCTCCACGAACCGCGCCTTTGCGCTCGCCGCGCAGTCCAGCGTGTGCTGGGAGTCCACCGTTAAGTACACGCGCAGATCTTCAATGCAGTCTTTGGCAAGGCAGCTGTCCGTGATTTTCCCCGTATGCACGCAAACAGCCTCACGGATGCCGCGCAGATCACAGGTCTTGCCAGCCTGTGCAGGTTCAGACATTCGGATGACCTCCTATTATATGATCGTAAAGGTTCGCGTGGCCGAAACCAGGGTCGTTCACGCTTCGCTTTCATAACAGTTTATGCAGCGCCGGGCGCATGTGAAACTCCGCGGAAGGAAATTGGCCCCGAAATTGCGTGGACAAATGCGGAAATATGTGCTAAGATGATATGCGTATGATTCTAAATTGGTGAGGTATGCCTGCACATGAAACTGGATATCATGGGCCTGCAGTTTGATAACGTCACGATGGATGAGGCCGCCGCCCGCGCCGGACAGATCCTCGCGGGAGACAGGACCTGCTACGCCGTGACCCCCAACGCCGAGATCGCCTACGAAGCCCTGCACGACGAAAAGCTCCGCGCGCTCATCAACGGCGCAGACCTCGTCCTGCCGGACGGCGCCGGCGTCGTCCTGGCCTCGAAGCTTTTAAAGACGCCGCTCAAGCAGAAGGTCGCGGGCGTCGACTTTGCCGACCGTCTGCTCTCCATCCTCGAGAAGACCGGCGGCGGCCTGTTCCTGCTCGGCAGCAAGCCTGGCATCGCAGAGCTTGCCGCGCAGAAAATGCTCGAAAAGCACCCGAAGCTGCATATCTGCGGCATGAACGACGGCTATTTCAAGGACGAAGCCCCGATCATCGAGAAGATCAACGCCGCCCGGCCCGATGTGCTCTTTGTCTGCCTCGGCGCGCCGAAGCAGGAGCTTTTCATGAAGGACCATCTGGGCGAGCTGCACGTCAAGCTCATGATCGGCCTCGGCGGCTCGCTTGACAGCTTCGCGGGGACCGTGAAGCGCGCGCCAAAGTGGATGATCCGCTGCAATCTGGAATGGCTCTACCGGCTCATCAAGGAGCCGAAGCGGTTCGGACGTATGCTCCGGCTGCCAAAATACCTGTTTGCCGTGCTCGGCAAACGGATAAGAGGGTAAACAACATGGGAAAACTGATCGTGTTTGAGGGTACCGACGGTACCGGAAAATCCACACAGTTCGCACTTCTGACCAAGCGGCTGCAGAGCGAGAACATCCCGTTCCGCCGTCTGCAGTTTCCGCAGTATCTCGAGCCGTCGTCGGCGCTCATCCGGATGTATCTCAACGGCGAGTTCGGCGACGACCCGAACAGCGTCAACGCCTACGCGGCCTCGACCTTCTACGCGGTCGACCGCTACGCGTCCTATCAGCGCGTCTGGAAGGACGATTATGCGGCGGGCGGCCTCATCCTGTCGGACCGCTATACGACGTCCAACGCCGTCCACCAGGGCGGAAAGCTCGAGGGAGCGGCGCGGGAGGAATTCTTCTCCTGGCTCTATGACCTGGAATTTTGCCGCATGGGCCTGCCGAAGCCGGATCTGGTTTTGTGCCTCGACATGCCGGTGGAGATCGCCGAGACGCTCATGCGCAAGCGCGAGAGCGACACCGGGACGAAGGCCGACATCCACGAGCGCAACGACAAATATCTGCACCAGTGCCGCGAGGTCGCGCGGCAGGCCGCAGCCTACTTCGGCTGGACGGTCGTCTCCTGCGTGAAAGACGGGAAGCTCCGCTCGATCGAGGATATCCATGAGGAACTGTATTCGTACGTAAAAAAATGTCTGGAGGAAGCATAATATAATGGTATATATGATCTTGGGTACCGGCTTTGAGCCGATGGAAGCCATTGCGCCGTGCGACATTCTGCGCCGCGGCGGCGTGGAAGTGCAGCTCGCAGGGATCGGCGGGACGCTGATCGAGGCCGGTCACGGCGTGCGCGTACAGGCCGACTGCCGCGTGGAGGATCTGAAGCTGGCTTCGACCGACATGGTCATCCTGCCCGGCGGCCTCGGCGGCGTGCATTCGATCCTCGCCTGCGATACCGCCATGAATTTTATCCGCCTTGCCTATGAGGACGGAAAATATATCGCGGCCATCTGCGCCGCCCCCACGATCCTTGCCCAGCTGCACATCACCGACGGCCGCAAGGCCACCTGCTACCCGGGTCTCGAGGAGAAGATGGGCGCCGCCGTCATGACGGCCTGCGGCGCTGTGCAGGATGGCCGCGTCATCACCGGCCGCGCGGCGGGCTCGGCTGACGAGTTTGGCCTTCTGTGCCTGCAGGCGCTGAAGGGGAAGGCCGCCGCGGATCAGGTCGCGGCCGACATCGTCTACCGCGCATAAGGGAGGAACACATGGCTGAACAGAACCCCAACGCCCGTCCGGACGAACAGACGCCCGAGCAGGACGCGCTGGAAAAAAGTCTGGAAGAGCTTTCGCTCGATGAGCTGCTGGCGTCGGTCAAGGACGATCTGGCCCGCGTCGACGCGATGATGGACGGGCCCGGCGATGCGGCGCAGCCCGAACAGCCGGATGCGCCTGCGCCCGACACGCCGGACGCCGCCGAAGAAGCGCCCAAGCCCGGCATGCAGCCGCTCTTTGAGCCGAAGATCCCGGAGGAATATGCGGATCTGACCGTCGACCAGGAGACGCAGCCGGAGAGCCAGGAGCCCGAAAAGAAGCGCCCGCGGCTGCCGTCCGGCATCCGGGTGCTGCTGTACGTGTGCTGCGTGCTGGCAGTGGCTGTGCTGCTGGCCGTGGCGGTCTGGCGCTGCGCCGACGACGTGCTGTCGCTGACGAAAGCGGACGCCGAGGTCACCGTCTCCATCCCCGACGGCGCGACGATCTCGCAGATTGCCGGAGAGCTCAAAAGCAAGGGCCTCGTGCGCTATGAGACCCTGTTCAAATTCTACTGCTGGGCCTCCCACGCGGAAAAGACCATCGAGCCCGGCACCTATACGCTGAACAGCCGCTACGACTATCACGCCCTCGTCAGCAACATGATCGAGGCCAGCCCCGACCGTGCGGTCGTCGAGGTCACCATTCCCGAGGGCTACGAGTGCGAGGATATCTTCCGCCTGCTTGAAGCTGACGGCGTCTGCTCCTATCAGGATCTGGCCGATACCGCGGCGAGCTACGAATTTGCCTATGACTTCCTGCAGGAGATCCCCTACGGCAGCGAAAACCGGCTGGAGGGCTATCTCTTCCCGGATACGTATCAGTTCTATATGAGCGACGATCCGGCGAACGTCATCGACAAATTCCTGCGCAACTTCGATAACAAATTCACCGACGACCTCTACGACGCGCTGGACGCGCTCAACGACCGTCTGGCCCAGCGCATGCGCACGAACGGCTTCACCGAGACCGAGATCACGGACGGCAGACTCTCGCTCTACGACCTCATCACCGTCGCCTCCCTCGTGGAGAAGGAGACCGCGAAGACCTCCGAGAGCGCCTCCATCGCCTCCGTCATTTACAACCGCCTGTGCAGCAAGCTCTATCCCTGCCTCGAGATCGACGCGACCATCCAGTACGCGCTCGCCGAGCGCAAGGAAGTGCTCTCCAACGCGGACAAGGGTGTCATCAGCCCCTATAACACCTACACGAACGCCGGTCTGCCCGCAGGCCCGATCGCCAACCCCGGTATGAACTCCATCCGTGCGGCGCTGTACCCGGCCGAGACCAATTATTACTTCTACGCCCTGAACGCCGACGGCGTCCACCACTTCTCCGAGACCTATTACGAGCACCAGAACTTCCTGGCGGAGCTCGCGGGCAAGACCCAGCCGGACGAGGAGCAGACGGACGCGCCCGCGGACGGCGAAGAGACCACCGATACGGAGAATCAGACAGATGGACAGACGTAAGCCGGAGCTTCTGAGCCCGGCAGGGGATATGGAAAAGCTGCGCATGGCCGTCGCCTACGGCGCGGACGCCGTGTATCTGGCAGGCACGAGCTTCGGCATGCGCTCGTTCACCGGCAACTTTACGCCGGACGAGCTGCCGAAGGCGGTGCAGCTGGCCCACGCCGCGGGCGTGAAGGTCCACTGCACGGTCAATATCATGCCCCGCAATGATGAGGCCGCCGCGCTCCCGGCCTATCTCGAGCAGCTGGATGCTGCGGGCGTCGACGCGCTCATCCTCGCGGATCTCGGCGCGTTCACGCTGGCAGGGAAGTACGCCCCGCGCTGCGAGCGGCACATCTCCACCCAGCAGTCGATCGCCAACTACGTCTGCGCACAGAGCTGGTTCGACCTCGGCGCGCGCCGCGTGGTGCTCGCACGGGAGCTGAGCCTGCAGGAGATCCTGACGATCCGCGAGCGGGTCTCGCCCGAGCTCGAGCTCGAGACCTTCTGCCACGGCGCAATGTGCGTCTCCTATTCCGGGCGCTGCCTTCTCAGCAACTATATGACCGGCCGCGACTCCAACCGCGGCCAGTGCGCCCAGCCCTGCCGGTATCAGTACGCCCTGATGGAAGAAAAGCGCCCCGGCGAATACTTCCCGGTCTTCGAAGACGAAAAGGGCACGTACATCATGAATTCCCGCGATATGTGCATGATCGATCACCTGGACGAGCTCTGCGACGCCGGGATCGACTGCCTGAAGATCGAGGGCCGCGCCAAATCCGCCTATTATGCCGCCATCGTCACCGGCGCCTACCGCCACGTGCTCGACGACGTGTGGGTCGGCCGCGCGCCGGATCCCGTCTGGCGCGATGAGGTGGACCATGTCTCTCACCGCCACTACTCCACCGGCTTCTATTACGGCCAGCCCGGCCAGTTTACCGAGGATTCCCGCTATCTGCGCCAGTGGCAGATCTGCGCCGTCGTGGAAAGCTGCGACGCGCAGGGGAACGCGGTCCTGAGCCTGCGCAACAAGTTTGCCGCCGGCGATACCGTCGAGCTCGTCGGCCCGGACTTCCGCCCGCTTTCGTGGCAGGTCCCGCCCATGGAGGATATGGACGGCATCCCACTGTCCGAGCCGCGCACCCCGCAGATGCGCTTCCGCGCCAAGCTCCCCGCCCAGGTCCCGCCCCTCTCCTTCGTCCGCCACGCGGTCGAACTCTCCGGCCGATAAAAAACCGGCGCACCGAATAGACGGGTGTCCGTAAAACAGTTAATCCTCCGTATGGCTTAGACCATGCGGAG
>OMER01000305.1_pt1 | contig 40444 bp, 52 predicted proteins | sample 1645431 | NCBI WGS metagenome assembly OMER01 (sample SAMEA103958144, study PRJEB25191) | human gut metagenome | reverse complement strand
CCTTGCCTGACAAGTTGCTAAGTATCTATGATGATGAACTTGCATATATCATCGATCAGATAGTAAATAAGTGAAGTTTTGTATTTTGGCTTATAGCGATTCAATCCGTGCTTTTCCCAATTATCAAGTGTGCCGTCTGATATATCTAAGTCTTCCATAACACGCTTTTTAGAGATATAAGGTAATACCCGCTTTTCATTTCTGATTTTGAGTTGTGTGCCAAGATATTTATTAAATAAATGAATGACTTTATCCACTAAGCCATGCGCAACAAGGTTCGTTAAGGTGTCGTCATTCATTTCTTCCCTCCTCGTTTAAGTCTTATATGCAACTTTGGAGCTTTAGATTCATTGACAATTAATATTTTTTTTACTTCAGCACGACTAGGTTTAACCAACCAAGTAGGTAGTATTTCTGTGCTTATAACGTCCATTTTTATAAATTTCATGCTTTACCCCTTACCCTTTCGTCATGTATCTAACGTATGAAGTTACGTTTCTAAACGTGCGTTCTAAGCCTCGTTTGTTCCAAACCGTCCAAGTATGAGTGCTTGGGTCAAACTGTACTTGTGCGCCTGATTGTGTGCCGTGAGTGGGGTATATTACCTCTATTGTGTTATTCATTTTTTGCTCCGATTCTATTCAATTATTGATACACCGATAATGTTAGCAATTGTCATAAGGTAATCACTGACGTAATCTGATAAGTCCTGTGCGTTACCTTTGGTAATAAAGTGAGTGCCTTTATCGTCTAACTCGAAACTTTCATAAGTTCCGCTTGCATAATCATTAACGGCTTTGTAGATGTTTTGTATATACGTCTCAACTTCTTCGATATGAATTTCTAGTTCTTCAAACATGATTTTACCTTTGAATTTCTAGGGCTAATTTGTATTTTAGGGTACAAAAAAACTCTATTTCTCGCACTTTAAAAAATGCGTGTTGAAAAAGAGTTCACTTCTTAATATGTTGATATATTTTATCTGCTTTGATATAATTTATCTATCGAGTGAAACTCTCGGTGCGGACTACTTAACTTCAAACTTTGGTCGGGGAGAAGTTTAGTAGTTTTTTATTTTACTTTTAATTTGTTTACGCCATGACGTACTGCTTCAGCTTTAGTTATCCCTTTTTCTCGGGAATAATCGCTGATTAGTTTTGCCTGTTCAGCATTAAAACTTACAGACATCCTTGTTTCTTTTGGGTCGTTGGTAGGTCGCCCTACACGTCTTTTTTCTTCCTCAGTCAAATCCTGCACCTTTCTTACTAAAATTGCAAGTTAATCAGTACTCATTTGCCTAAGCCGTAACCCTTGATTAACCTTACATATATAATTATAACACCACTAATTATATATGTCAAGAATTATTGCACCACAAATTAAAAATAAATCATTTTTCAAGAAGTTCACTCTTATTCAGTTTTCAAAGGTCAATCAGCTTTGATTTTGCTGATAATTTTTGTTAGAATGGAGTAAAGCAAAGCCACGAAAGGCTTGCCTTACTTAATATTTAAAGTCGTTTTGATGGGGATCAGTTACGGCTTTTTTGTTGTCATTGTGGCTTTAATAGCTGTTTTGATAGGCTCATAATCAGAACCAGCTTCAATCATTGCTATTACGATACTTTCAAGCATTTTGTAACGTTCCATTTCCTCTGAATTTAAGAGGTCTAGGAGCGTTTTTTCTTTTCGCCAGTCTGTATCTCTAGCTTGTATCTGCTTTTTAGTTAGTCCTGTCACAGTAGTAGCAAGCAAACTTCTAATAATGGTGTGCCATGTATTACCATGACGTGGAAAGTGTTCCCACTCAGAAATAGCTTGATGAAGATTAACACCTTTTGGTTTCTCGACTGCTCTTGCAATCTTGCGAGCTTGTAACTCATTTCTCATAGCTATAAAAGCAGCAGCTAAATCAAATTTGAATTGCACAACTGCTGGTGTATTTCCTAATAATGGAATAAAGAATAAAGTTTGTTGTTCGTTGAGATGATAAACTTTTCTTGCGTTTCCTCGGTTGTTTACACGGATTTCAAATCCGCGTGAACCTTTCTTCATGGAACTTTCAAAGTGCCATGTCAGCGGTGCTATTTCTTCAAGTTTCTTTTTATATTTACGAACCAATCGAGAAACTGAATCATAGATAATATCTGTCTGTTCAGCAATAATCTCGGTAGTCGTATAAAAATCTTCATTATTTGCTTTAGACAAGTCTAGGCTGTCAAATAATACTAATGGGGTCATTTATCCTCATTTCTACGTAGTTTAAAGACATTGCGGTCTGTTAGGTCAGCAGTTTAGAGCCATGCGTAGGCTGTGGAATCAGCAAAGATACTTACAAGGACGTGAATACCTTGTGTACGTTCGTTAGATAGAAATTACTCATAACTATCAACGATTGTTCTCTTTGATGATTTATTTTTTGTCGTTCTGAATTTGTGTACTTTTTGAGCTAATTTTAACGGCTTCAAAGACTGCCGTTTCATCTACTCCTATAATTTTAGCTATTTTTCTAAGTTATGCAATACTAAAGCCGTTTTCTGGGTCTTTTTTCTTATTCCAAAAGTTCCATTTTTTCAGTCCTAATTCTTGTTGGACAAATGAAATCATGAAACCTTTAGATTTAATAAGCTCGTCTAAAGTCATATTAAATCTCCTTCGTTTCGTTTATGTGTACTATAATAAACTATTTTTTTTGCATTGTCAATTAAAAAGGTACGCAAAAACAAAACTTTTTGTGCTATAATATTTTTAATAAAATAAAAGGTGTAAGAGAATGAATGATATAAAGTTTGCTGAAAACATCAAAGAGTTCAGAAAAGCTAGAGGGTTTTCTATGGAAGAACTCGGAAAAAGGGTAGGAAAAGCAAAATCATCTATATCGGCATGGGAAAACGGGAAAAGAACCCCTAAAATGGGAGAAATTCAAAAGATAGCTGATGTTCTAGGTGTTACAAAAAGTCAATTATTAGGGATTGAGGACTCAAGTAAAGATGAATATATTTATGAAGAACTAAGGCGAATATGGTTTGAGTTCATTTTTAGAAAGAGTGTCAAAGAAAACGTTGAAGTGGCGAAAAAAGCCGTGGAAATAATTGCATCGGTATGTCAAGATAATCTAACAGAATTCGACAAAGATTTGTTTGATAAATCTTACGAAATCAACAAAGCTCTAAATCCTATTTCAGATTTCAACAGTTTAAGACATAGCTCGGTAATGAAACTTATAGATGACGATAAGGAATAAACCAAACTCATGTAAAATTTATAATCGAAAAAATAAGAAGTAGAGCTTCTACGGCTATCATCACAACGCCTATGACGAGGCGTGTGCGTTGCTGTATGAGCTGTGCTGGTTTGATTTGGTGGGGTAAAAAAAGGAGGAAACATGAAACTATCGGACTACTTAAAGAATATTGATAACCTAGATGAAAAAATGGAAAAGGCTGTAATTATAGCTGAGTATGAGAAAATGTTTGGAGAACACTACAGACTACCACAAGAACAGTTTACTGACCTGATGGAATTACCTTTGCCAAAATTAAGAAGAGTTATTCATGAAATGAAAAAAGCAATAGATTAGAATTTTAATAGTGCTAAAGTCTATATAGCTGTGAACCTCAACATTTCTCAACATGCTAATAAATGCTAAGGTTCAAATATATAAAACAATTCCTAAATTTTAGGAATGCAAAATAAAAAGCGCTTTTAGAGCGCTTAGAGTTTGAGAGGAAAATAATAATGTCTGAAAAAGGGTATGTTTACGCTTTGGAAAACAAATCATTCCCAGGGATGATAAAGATAGGGCAAACCAAAAATTTACATAAACGCCTGAAGCAATTTAATAATACAGGAATGCCAGACAGTAATCCTACACTATTACTTTTTGCTTTCAGATTAGAGAACTATCAAAAAGCTGAAAGACTACTTCATAATGTCTTTACAGACAAAAGACAATCAAGTAAAAAGGAGTGGTTCACGGTTAGTTTTAATCAAGTTAAATCTGCTTTTTCGCTACTAGCAATAAATTCTGAAAATGAGCTAATACATCCTAGTGAGTATAACTCAGAGATCATTAAAAAAATAATTCCAATTAAAGAAAGAAAAATTGGGCAACGTCCAAACAGAACTTTTGATTATTTAAATATTCCAATTGGTGGACGACTTGTTTTTAAGGGAAACAAAAACTTAATCGCAAGAGTGACAGACAGGAGAAATAGAGTTATTTGCCCTTGTTGTAAAACTGAGCAGTCTTTATCAAGGGCAGCGATTTGTTGTTATGATGAAACTCATCAGTTATTAGATTCTCAAAAAGGCCGAGATAGAAATGGATTTGCTTGGTTTGAATATAACGGTTTACAGTTAGATAAAATAAAACCAGTGGTAAATTCTGAATTACTATAGTGCTTAATTAAAGTGTTTCCACTCACTAAAAATGGATAAAAGGAGAAAAAATGCCATTAATGAAACTTGATATGATTAAAGATAGCTATTCAACTGATGAAATTACGCAAATACTTGAGATCTCTTATCGGGTCATGTTAGAAGCTTTTGAAGCACCCGAGGGAGACCGCTATCAAATTGTAACTCAACATGAAATATTTGAAATGCAGATACTTGATACTGGTTTGGGAGTAAATCGTACAGATAAAGTAATAGTTTTTAGTTTAGTCACTCGCCCACGAACTGTGGAACAAAAAGTTAATTTTTATAAAGAATTGGTTTCTAGATTGAATGAAAAACTTGAAATAAGGGCAGAAGATATAATGATAAATTTGACCGTTAATAGTGATGAAGACTGGAGTTTCTTTGGGGGAAGAGCGCAATTCCTTACAGGAGACTTATAAAATACTTGCTTATAACAGTCCAATACCAGTATGCTAAGAAATGCTAAGGTTCAAATCTATATAGCAAGTCCTAAATTTTAGGAATGCAAAATAAAAAGCGCTTGAGCGCACGCGAAAGAGGAAAATAAAGTGGATAATATTACGAACGAATCAGATAACCTTATTCAAATTTTTAGTCATAACCCATTAGCACTTATCTCATGTATTATATTGGGTATTGGCCTTCTATTTACTTTTGCTAGTAGACAGTTTATTTTAGTTAGAGTGCTTTTAGGAAATGTAAGTTTTATTAAACAACGAATTCTTGGAGTTATTTTTGGAATAGTTGGTGCCTTATTACTTCTTTTTGCAACAGGTAACTTGAATCTTTAATAAAACAAATCACTTGCTCAGCTAATTTTATATAAATATATATCGGCAAAGAGACTTTGATTTGAGAAAAAGAGGTGTGAATATAGTACAACACTTTTTCATCTCGTGTTGTGTCTTGGAACGAAGCGGAAAGGAATGATTATAACAATGATAACAAAAAAAGAGATAAAAGATCGCTTTGAAAGAACTTCTGGAGGTATTTTAAGCGGTGTAGAAATAATTACTGATAAAAATACTGGCGTACAATATATGGTGGTTAATAAAGATTCTGACGGTTGTGGAATAACACCGTTGATAGACAAGAATGGCAAACCACTGTTAGCTAAACCAGATTCTGAATCGCATTTTGATTTATATTAGTATATAAACTCTAGATAAATTTTGGGATTATACCCTGATAAGTCAATTTCATGCCAACATTTGCCAACAATTAACAAGTGTACTTTTAGGTACGCTTGTTCAGTATGATACTGACAGCATGTAAATTTTGTATGTTGCTAGAATTTGCTGTGTATTTGTAACTACGGAGCTATAACATTTTTGTTTTGAATGGGTACACCTCAAAGTTACCCCTGACCGACGTGATGTCGGTATAGACTTTGTCTAGTGTTGATAACCTCCACAATTTTGAGGGCGTTAAAATCTTTACACCCTGAACCGCTGTCAGTTTGCTTACATTTTGCAAGTAACTGACAAGCTAAGTATTAACGAAGTGATTTTTCCCTCCGTTAATCGTCCCAACTTTCTGCCACAAGTGGCAAAAACGAAAATTTCGTTGTTGTTATTAAGGGGGTCGTGATTCTCGACTCCCTAGGTAGTAACGATTCGTTCCTCCCTTTTTTAATAGCTCCGACAACTCCGAATACTTTCTCACATTTTTGTGATTAACCTTGTCTAAACTTTGTTAGTGCCAAATTGGCACAATCTCATTTTTATTTATATGTTTTTGGTTTCACTTTTTTCGGAAACCAAGAATAGGATATGAACATTTTTGTACAAATCTCTATAGGTTCACTCTAAACGCATAACAGCCAATTTTGCCGAGGTCAGCAATAATGAAGATATTGCATAAAATGAAACAACTGGATTTAATATAGAAAATAAAAAAAGCGCCCTAGTTTGAAATAGGACGCTTAACGCAAAACTTCATGAAAAGTTTATGTTTGGAATAAATAGATTATACAACATATTCTATAATTTGTACATTTAAAAGCCACACCAAAGAGTAGCTTTATACTTGAAAGTAATGACATCTCAAAATCATTATACTTTCATCTTACACTTTTTTGTATTGGTTTTCAAATTAGAAAATAACAACATACTCATTACATTTTTTATTAAACTACCTGAGGTCGCATTTTACGACTATTGCCACAATCTAATTAGGGCAAGTAACTTTTTTACTTTACCTTAACTATCAGAAATTTACGAAAGTTCATATCTGTGAAAACCAAAGGTATGAATATATTTTTTAATTCATATCATCCGTGACGGAGTATTTCAAACTCCTCAATATAATCAAAGTGGCTTATATCCACTATAAAATTAGAAAGAATTTACACCATGAAAAAAGACGACGTTATCAAACTATCAGACGGACAGACTGCCACAATTGTTACTGGCGATGAATCTACAACTTTGCAAAATTGTTATATTGTTCGGCTCGAAAATGAAGATATAAGAGTAGTTGATAGAAAAACTCTAACGCTTGCGGAATCATTGAAATAATAGTCGTTTATAACAAATTCCCCCCTTTTTCCACCAATTCCATAAGTAAATTATTGAATCTTTTTTTACTTAACCCCAATACGTGCAAACCTGAACCACGTTAAAAGCTGATAGGAGGAAATATAAATGTTTAAAGCAATCAAAGAAACAATTAAAAGTTTTATTATATTTTGGGCTATTAAAAAATTATTTAGTTTTGCTTGGCGTTCTTTCACTTCTAAATAACTATCAGTCTGTTTCTTATAGTTGTTACCGTTGATACTTTATAATTACTCTTCTTTTAGAGAATGGTATCACTATAAACCCTTTATTTATATAGCTTTATAATACTTTGTTACCGTTGATACCGTAAAATATACTATATCAGTAGAGAATTTAATAACTCTATAAACTAATAAACCAGTTAACTAATTAATCGTATAAGCTCTAATAAAAATATTTCTCAATCCTCTTTGCCTTGCCTGACATTAGTACAAAATGGAAAGGAAGAAATAATTATGAATATTAAAGAATATATAAAAAAAGACGGTACAAAGGTGTACCGAACTAACGTTTATTTGGGTGTGGATAATCTCACAGGTAAGCAAGTAAGAACAAGTGTAACTGCTAAAAGTAAAAAGATGTGTGAAACTAAAGCACGCCAAGCTATAAATAAGTTTATCAATAATGGGTCTACAATTGCAAGGGAAAAAGTGGTTTTTGATAACTTTGAATCCTTGGCTTTGAGTTGGTTTGAGAGTTATAAGCTGACAGTTAAGGAAAATAGTATAAGTGTTGCTGATAATTACTTACGTAATTATATACTGCCTCCTATTGGCTCGTACAAGCTCTCTAAGATAACGCCAATGTTATTGCAGGAACTTGTCAATAAATGGGCTAATAACGCAAATACAGCCGAAATAATCAACGGTAAGCGTGAGCGAGGAAAATGTAAGGATTATAAGCTACTTCTTAACTTCATCAAACGTATTCTTGATTATGGTATGCAATTAGGAGCTATCGAGGATAATTCAGCTATAAAGGTTTTCCCTCCTAAGTTAAAGACAAGGACAGTTAAAAAGATTAAGTATTTTGATAATGAGGAGCTAAAACAATTCTTGTTGTATCTTGATACTTTAGAACCAAGCACGGACAATCGAAAGAGTAAAACTTTATACAAACTACTTCTTGCAACTGGCTTACGTGTAGGGGAGGCTATGGCTCTTTCTTGGTCTGATATTGACTTTAACAACCATTATCTCAATGTGTCTAAAACTCTAATTCAACAAAGCAATGTGATACAGGATAGCGCAAAGACAAAAGAGAGTAATCGTTCTGTGTTTTTGGATAACGACACTATTGAAAGTTTAAAAGAATGGCGGAAATATCAAAATGACGGTGCTATATCTTTGCATGATTCTTTAGTTTTTTCATATCATCAAAAAATGAGGTCTTATGAAATAGAGAGACAAAAATTAGTGAGACACTTCAAAAATGCTGGAGTACCTAACATTGGCTTTCACGGTTTCCGTCATACTCACGCTAGTCTTTTGATGAACAACGATGTTAACCCTAAAGAGATACAAAGACGATTAGGACATGCTGATTATTCTATCACAATGAATACATATAGCCACCTTGCCAAAAGTAAAGAAAAAGAGACCGCTGAAAAGTTCAGCAGTATCTTAAAAGCATTATGATTTTTTGGTCGAACGTAGTAAAAAGCGTTAAAATTTGTGTTTATAATCTCTACAACCCTTATATACCAAGGATTAAAGCTCTATATTTTAACATAGTTCTATTCTAGCATAATCACTTTCATTCTTTTTATTCAAAATAATTCTTGTAATTTTTTTAAGTTAAACAAGATAATCATGTTATAATAATTTTAGTAGATGAAAGGAAGAAATTATGATTATCCGAGAACTTTGCCTTGAAAATTTTACCAAAATTCCTCAAGCGCTTCAAGCCGGCGTTGAGAGAATTGAACTTTGCGACAACCTCGCAGTTGGAGGAACCACTCCTTCTTATGGTGTCATTGAAGAAGCTGCCAAATATGTTGCCGAAAGTAAGACAACTCTTGCTGTCATGATTCGTCCTCGCGGTGGTAATTTTGTTTATAATTCTCATGAACTTAAAATTATTGAGACTGATACACTTAAAGCTGTTGAAGCTGGTGCCCAAAACATTGTATTTGGTGCCCTTACTCCTGACAATGAAATAGATACTGACGCACTTGAAACAGTGAGCATTGCCGCACAAGGGCTCCCAATCACTTTCCACATGGCTTTTGATGAAGTAGCTGATCAAGAAAAAGCAATTGACCAACTTGTCGAATTTGGCGTAGATAAAATTTTGACGCACGGTGGGCCACTTGACCAACCCTTAAATACTGACAAACTTAAAAGTCTTATTGACTATGCTAAGGGTAAAATTAACATTATTATTGGTGGGGGTGTCAATGCTGAAAACTTTGAAAACCTCGCTCAATTAACTGGAACAAATTATGTTCATGGTACAAAAATTATCAAATTATAAATAAAAAAGTTACTGACAGACATTCTATCAGTAACTTTTTTATTTATTTTTAAGTCGGAATCTAACATAAAATTTTGTCAGTAAAAAGTTCGTAAGTAATATAATCAAACTCAAGAAAAATGGTCGAACAAAAATTAATGACAGAATCAATTCAACAATTGTCACAAACATCATCACTCTAAAAATAAGCACCCGTAAGCCAGCTGTTTTAGCCGCTTTTTTCAGTGGATAAATTCTTGTTAAAAGTTGATAATCAAAAGCCGTTTGTAATGATAAAAGTTGAAAAATAAGCAAATAGTTAAATACAACCAGCATAATAATGGCAACAATTCCATTATTAATAAAAATCATCGCTAAAATTGACAAAATAAGTAAACGAATCGTTAAACCAAGATAATCTCCTGAGCGTAAAAAACTTCTTGTAAATAGATACTCATAAGTTCTTTTTGTTTTCGTCAGTAGAAAATCAAGATATTTCCGACGATGACTGTGTGATTTAAGTCCCTTAACATTCGTAAACAGTGAAAATAATCTTAAAGTTCCTGTTTTTCGTCCTTCTTCTAAATCAATCAAGAAAGCCCAATCCAAAAGTCCACTTTTTTGAGAAGTCCAAATTTTGTAAGCCAACCAAGCCGCTTTGATTGCGACAAGTAAGACGAACCAAAGGACTAAGAAAATAGGATTAAATCTTAATAATGGAGCAGCAATCAAAACCAAAAGTGCTGACACAACTGCTGGAATAATCAAAGAGCGGATTAAACATTTTACTAAATATGCCCGAACTTCCATTTCTTTTGTCAGAAAAAAAACTTTATCTGGACTCTCAATAAATGTTGCCAAACGTCCCACAATTTGACTAGCCAAACTGACCAAAACAACTAAAATAATTTTGCCCCATAAATTCAGCTGATGAATTTGTAGAAAGTTAATGTACTGAACCACCAAAGCTCCTAATAAAATCATCAGGAACAAAACAAAATGGTCATTAAATACATAACGAAGATATTTTATATTTTGCTTATACCAAAGGTTACGTCGTTTTTTAAAAATTTCATTCATTTGACTTTCCTGCCTCTACAACTTCTTTAGAGTTTGGAATATTTCCTTTTGTTAAGGCAAGATAAATTTCATCTAAACTTGCCTTAGGCTGATTAAATTGAGTCCGTAATTCTTCTACTGTTCCAAAAGCAACAACTTGACCTTCATGCAAAACAATAAATTTATCACAGAATTTTTCAGCTGTGGACAAGATATGTGTACTCATTAAAATCGAACTTCCTGATTTTTTCATGTCAATCATCAAGTCAATCAAATCCTGAATCGCAAGCGGATCAAGTCCCATAAAAGGTTCATCAACAATATAGAGCGAAGGTTCCACTAAGAATGCGCAGATAATCATCACTTTTTGTTTCATCCCTTTTGAAAAATTCACAGGGAACCAATCTAATTTATCACTCAAGCGGAAAGTTTCTAATAATTTTTCAGCACGTTCAAAAGCCAAGTCAACAGAAATCCCGTAAGCTAAAGCTGTCACTTCAATATGTTCACGCAAAGTCAATTCTTCATATAAACTTGGTGTTTCTGGAATGAAACCAATTTTTCTACGATAGCCTTCTAAATCTTGTTGTAAAGTTAAGCCGTCTAATTCAATTTGTCCAGAATAAGGAGTCAAAAGTCCAATAATTTCTTGAATTGTTGTCGATTTTCCTGCCCCATTTAAACCAATGAGTCCAACTAACTCACCTTCTTTAATTTCAAAATTAAGGTCTTTTAAGACAGGATGCCCCAAATAGCCACCTGTTAGATTTGTTACTTTTAACATACATTCCTCTTTTCAATCTTATTCTATATTTATTATTGAAGTCATTCTTAAAATACGTTGCGCATAGCTCGGATTATCATCATCCTCGGCGATAACTTCTTTTAAGTCATCAAGATTATCTGTAATAATTCCATCTACTCCATTGAACATCTGTTCTCTCATATCCGTTTCGTCATTGACCGTCCAAGCAAAAACCATCTGCTCTCTTGCCTGAGCTTTATCCACAAAACTACTATTGAGTGTTGTGGCCTCCATGGTATAGGCCGACATCTTAGTTTGTGAGAAAAGTAAGTTGAACGGAAGGATGAAACTCACTTTAATCTTAGGATTAATTTTTTGTTCAATTAAAAGAGCATTATAATCTAAAGAATGAATCATAGCCTTATCTTTTAAAAGACGTGCACCATATTTTTTACTAAAATTTTCAACCATCTTTGGAGAATCAAATGGAGAAACTTTAATCTCAACCAGTAATTTTTGGTTAACTTTTTCAGCAGCCGCTAAATAATCATCAAAACTTGGGATTAAAGCCTTTTTACCATTTTCCGAAACAACTGTATTCGTCAATTCTGCTAAGGTAAGTTTTTGTGGCGGAGTATCAATTCCAGCTAAATCTTTTAAAGTTGGATCATGGAAAACAACAAATTGATGGTCTTTTGTTTCCTGAATATCCATTTCAACATAATCTGGTTTTGATTTAGCCGTAGCTTGCATGGCTGGAATTGTATTTTGCACCCCATTTTCTTCATCAACTCCCCGATGTGAAATGGTTAAAGGGACAGTATCCATAAATCCTTCAACATAAGTCCAGCTCACTAAAGCAAAAATTAAAACAGCTAAAGTAGAAAAAATTATTTTATATTTTCTTCTAACTTTCGGAGATTTTTTTACTACTTCTGAAATTTCAAAGGCTTCCAAGTCAGCTTCTCTTATCAAGTAACTAAAAAGCATGACCAAACTCAAGGTAGATATAATAGAGCTTCCCAACCAAATCAAATCCAGTATTGACACTGCTCCCACAAGGGCAAAAGAAGTTTTATCCAAATAATCTTGGGCAAAGTAGCCGCCCATAAAAAGAAGCCCCTGCATTATTATACTAAATAAACCGATAAGTCCAAAATAAACAGATAGTCTGAAAAAATTTCTAACTCCTTTTGTTCGTTTTAAACTTTCTTTTATTGCTACTTTCAATGATTTACCTTTTAAAATCATCAGTGGAAGAGTCAAAATTAAACGGGTACTAATCCAAAATGTTATAGCATAAAATAGGAAAAAAATTAGCATATTTTGCCAACTTTTAAAGAAAAATTCAAATGTAAAAACAGGAATTTTAATTTTCGACAAAAGTGGCGTACTAAAAACATAACGTCCAAAAGGAATAATTAATAGAAAATAAAATACGAAAAAGACTAATTGTTGAATTCTGACATTTTTAAGATCCGAAATAACTTGCCTAAATAAACTTTTTAAACTAAAAGTTCTCGCCTGAATCAAACGAATTCCTTGAAACTGAACGATGAATTGCAGATAAACCAAAAAGATGAGCACAAACAAGACAACTACGAGCCCCAAAACTCCTAAGAAATGCTGCTGAAACAAGTTTCCAAGATTATTATAAGAAACATAAGGAATTCCACTAACTCGCATAATAAGCTCAGAAATGGATTCTAAAAGTGGAATAATAACAAGTGTGATGACTATAGTTGCTCCAACAAAAATCGAAAGATATTCAAACCAAAACTTAAAAAACTCTCGCAAATATTTAAAAATCAAACCAAGTGGCCGATTAGCATTCTTTTTCTTCTTAGCTTTTTTCTCACCATACTCCTAAACTCCCCCATACTTTCTCTAAACAGAAGAATAATTTTCATTACATTATATCAAATTTATAAAATAAAAAATGCTTAGATTTAAGTTATAATAAATAAAAGTTTTATTTATTATAACATATTTGAATTTCCCTTTTTCGGCAATTTCCTTACGATTTAGTAAGTTTCAGCATTATTACTGGGATTTTTAGCTTATTTATAATATAATCTAAGTATATTATAAGTTTTGACTTTGAGTAAAGAGTCATTATTACTACTGGAGGACCTATCAAATGGAAGATTGTATTTTTTGCAAAATTATCGCTGGTGAAATTCCTAGCACCAAAATTTATGAAGATGATGATGTTCTTGCCTTCCTTGATATCACTCAAACAACTAAAGGGCATACATTAGTGGTTCCCAAAAAACATTATCGCAACATTCTTTCAATGACAGGCGAACAATCAGCTGAACTTTTCAGCAAGGTCCCTTTTATTGCCAACAAAATTGTTAATAATCTTCATGCTAAAGGGATGAACATTTTACAAAATAACGAAGAAATCGCTGGTCAAACTGTTTTCCATACTCATATTCACCTTATTCCTCGTTTTGATGAAAATGATGGTTTCGTTGGAAAATTCACTGCTCATGATTATGATTTAGCTGAAATTGCTAAAGAAATCAATGACCAATAAAAGGACATTACTATGATTGAATTATTTAAAGACTTAAAAAATATCATTGGCGAGTTGTCAGAAGAAGTCAACACGATGAAAGTAAATGTGGAACGTGTTCAAGAAGAAGGTATCAAAGCCGAAAAAGTTGGAAAAGATATTCAAAAAAAAGTAGATGAATTTCAAATTTCCATCCAACCTAGAGTTGAAAAAATTAATGAACTTGTTAATCAAATAAATAAAAGAGTTGAATAATTTCAACTCTTTTATTTTTTTGATTTTTCTTGATGTTTATAAAACTGTCTCCCCCAGAAAATCCCCAATAATTGGGACAAGACAAAACTAACAACTATGACCAGCATTTTTTCGACATCATGATGTTGAATGTAAGTAAAGGTATGTTGTGAAAAATATAGAATACTTATGAATATAATATTAATAATATTCATTCCAATAATTCGCCAATGTCTTCCTTTGGTACTTTCCCAAAAACTGATAAAAAGAATGAGAATGGTAACGACCTCTAATCCAATCAGCGTCAGGTTTAGAACTTGAAAAAGATAGGCAATTGCAAAGATAATTGTTGTATAAGCCCATATAAATAATAACATACCTCATTCTAGCATGTTTTTTTATATTCTACAATAAATAAAAAAAGAGAAAAATATTTTTCTCTTTTTTTATTGTTATTAGAATGATGCAGAATCAACTTTAACACCAGGACCCATTGTAGTTGTAACAGAAAGGTTTGTGATGTAAGCTCCTTTAGATGCAGCAGGTTTAGCAGCTGCAATTACAGAGTTCAAAGCTTTAAAGTTTTCAACAAGTTTTTCTGTATCGAATGAAACTTTACCGATTGGAACATGAACGTTACCAGCTTTGTCAGCACGGTAGTTAACTTTACCAGCTTTTGATTCTTCAACTGCTTTAGTTACATCCATAGTAACTGTACCAGTTTTAGGGTTTGGCATCAAGTTACGTGGTCCGAGGACACGTCCAAGACGTCCAACAACAGCCATCATATCAGGTGTTGCGATAACAACGTCGAAGTCCAACCATCCACCGTTGATTTTAGCAACGAGTTCATCAGAACCAACGAAGTCTGCACCAGCTGCTGTAGCTTCTTCAGCTTTCGCACCTTTAGCGAAAACGAGAACACGAGCAGTTTTACCAGTACCGTTTGGCAATACCATTGCTCCACGGATTTGTTGGTCAGATTTTTTAACGTCGATGTTAAGGTTGTAAGCAACTTCTACAGTTGCATCAAATTTTGCAAATGAAGTTTCTTTTGCAAGTGCTACAGCTTCTTCTACGCTGTATAATTTAGTTGCGTCGATTTTTTCAATCGCTGCGCGCAATGCTTTACTTTTTTTAGCCATTTCTATTTTCTCCTTGTGGTAATATCGGTTGTCTGTCTTCCTTGTTGCGTTTGAAAATTCGCTCTGATGCGCTCAAAGGAAAATATTCCCCTCCAAACACGGTCTTTATACTAAACGTCGGAAGCTATTTTCTCGCTCCTCGCCGCTCAGATGAACTAATAGTACTTTTATAACAACAAGAGTAACAGCCTTCCACTAAATGTGTGGATTGCATGTGTGACTTTTTCTGAATTTACAATATGTAAATCTCGAAAATTTAGTCGAAGTACGAGGCGACAGGTTCCGAAGCCTACCTAAGTAGGTGAGGGTTCTGTCAACGAAGTAATTCGTCTAAATTTTTAGTCAGTAACAGTGAATCCCATAGATTTTGCAGTACCTTCAATCATTGACATTGCAGTTTCAACTGATGACGCGTTAAGGTCAGGCATTTTGAGTTCTGCAATTTCTTTGATTTGTGCTTTTGTAACTGAAGCAACTTTTGTTTTGTTAGGTTCACCAGAACCTTTTTGAACGCCTGCTGCTTTTTTCAAAAGAACTGCTGCTGGAGGAGTTTTTGTGATGAATGTAAATGATTTGTCATCATAAACTGAGATAACAACTGGGATGATCATACCAGCTTGGTCAGCTGTACGAGCGTTGAATTCTTTTGTGAATCCCATGATGTTAACACCTGCTTGACCCAAAGCTGGTCCAACTGGTGGAGCTGGTGTTGCTTTACCGGCAGGGATTTGTAATTTAACGAGTTTTTCTACTTGTTTAGCCACGATAAATTCTCCTTATATTTTGTTTTCGTGATGTGGTATGATGCTGTATTTTACAGCTTCCACGCCGTGCATGTGAAAATTCACATACCTGAGTATTTTATCAAAAAAAAGGACTGATGTCAACTTTTCTTTGTTTACGAAAGGTTAATTTTCTTGATGACTATCAATTTTTTTAAGTTGCAAGTAATCTATAATAGAACTATCAAACCAAGAAAGGTTAACTCATGAAACTTCAAGCTTTACTAAAAAAATATAGTAATCAATTGACTGGTCTTTCAGCCTTATTAATTTTAATCGCTTATAGTGGAAAATATCTTTTGAATTCTTATTTTCTTTGGGCCTTTGCACTCTTATTAGCTACATTTATTGGTCTCGTCCCAATTGCTTTTCAAGCAGTCCAAGCACTTAAATTCAAACAAGTTTCAATTGAATTATTGGTATCAATTGCTGTTATTGCTGCTCTTTTTATTCAAGAGTATGAGGAGTCAGCAATTGTTACTTTTCTTTTCGCATTCGGAGCTTTTTTGGAAAAGAAAACTTTAGAAAAAACACGTTCTTCCATTAAATCTTTGACAGAAATTGCTCCCTCAACCGCTCTTCGGATTTCTGGAGAAGTCATTGATATTGATGATGTCAAGATTAATGACGAATTATTAGTAAAAACTGGCGCTCAAATTCCTGTAGATGGCTCTATTTATGAGGGGGCTGGTTTTGTCAATGAATCAAGTATTAGTGGGGAGTCCGCTGAAATAAAAAAAGGAGTCGGAGATAAGGTTTTTGCTGGAACGCTTCTTGAAAATGGAACTCTTTTGATTCAAGCTGAAAAGGTAGGAGAGGATACCACCTTTGGTAAAATTATTGAATTAGTGGAAGAAGCCCAAGATACAAAATCCTCTGCTGAAAAATTTATTGACCGTTTCGCAAAATATTATACTCCTAGTGTTTTAGTTCTCTCTTTTTTAATTTTCATTGTCAGTCAAGATATCAAGTTGGCAATTACTTTATTAGTTTTAGGTTGTCCGGGTGCCCTTGTCATTGGACCTCCTGTCAGTAATGTCGCAGGGATAGGGAATGGAGCCAAAAAGGGAATTTTAATTAAAGGTGGAAATATCATGACTAATTTTAGTCAGACTGACCTGCTTCTTTTTGACAAAACGGGAACACTTACCAAAGGAAAGACTCAGGTCTCCATTACTAAAAATTATGGCGCTTCTACCGAACTTATCAACCAGGTCGCTATGCTTGAAAGTCAATCAGATCACCCTTTAGCTAAGGCAATCATTGATGAAATCGGTGAATTTACCAAAGTACCTCTTCAAAATATCGAAGTCATAAAAGGACAGGGGATTTCTGCTGACCATTTATTGATTGGAAACGAAAAACTCCTTGAAAATCATAAAATTTTTTTAAACGCTCAACAAAAAAATGATTTAATGAAACTTCAAAAACATGGACTTTCAACAGTATTAATTGCTGATGATAAGGTGCGTTTACTTTATGGAATTACTGACGAAATCCGACCAAATGTAAAAGAAACATTGACCAGACTCAAAAAACAAGGAATTAAAGAGCTGATAATGCTGACAGGCGATAATGAAAGTACCGCTCAATCAATTGCACAACAAGTGGGAATCAGTCAGGTTTACGCCAATCTCCTACCTGAAGACAAGGCAAAAATCGTGCAAGACTATAAACTAGCTGGTAAAAAAGTAGCATTTATAGGCGACGGTATTAATGATAGCCCTAGTATTGCACTTGCCGATGTGGGAATCGCAATGTCATCTGGGACTGACATCGCCATTGAAACTTCAGATATTGTCCTTATGAGTTCTAATTTTGATAACCTTTCTTATGCTCATTCCCTTGCAAAAAGTACAAGGAAAAATATGAGACAAAATATTTTAATTGCTCTCTTTGTTGTAATCTTTCTTCTTTCCGGATTAATCTTGGGGAATAGTTCAGGATTTATTGGACAATATGTCAATATGGCGACTGGAATGTTTGTCCATGAAGCAAGTATTTTATTGGTTATTCTCAACGCAATGCGTTTAATTCCTCATAAAAAAATACTATCCAAAAATTTTCCTGTCGCAAATGACTAAAAATAAGGTTATAATTAAAGAAAATCTTTCAGGAAAAATATCTACTCAAATAAGGAGAATAAAATGACTTTAGATAATCATCATTGCGTCCAATTAGTTCCACTCTTTGAAAAACTTGCTGAACAAGATTTAACTAAGGTCGAAAAAATTGTTGAACACAAAAAAATTAAAAAAGGTGAAATTATTATTAGCCCTGACAAAGAGCCTTTATTAGTCATTGTAGCTCAAGGTGCACTTAAAATTTCACAACTTTCACAAAGTGGCAAAGAGCAACTTTTAAGAATCATCGAAGCAGGCGATTATGAAGGCGAAGGAGCCTTACTTGGCGTGACTAACGGACAACTTTATGGTCAGGCTATGATTGATTCTACGATTTGTTTCTTGCGTCAATCTGATTTTGAGACATTATTAACGACTTATCCTAGTCTTTCATTACAACTTTTAAAACTTAATGCTAAAAAATATCTAGCTGCTGAGCACCAAGCAGGATTTTTGGCACTAGATGATGTTGAAGCACGTCTTGCACATTACTTTTTGAATCTATCTGCCACTTCTGATAGCCTTTATTTTGAAATTCCAATGAAACTCAAGGAGCTTGCCAATTATATCGGAACCAGTCCAGAAACAATTTCACGTAAAATCAAGGTTTTTGAAGAAAATAAAATTATTAGCCGTCAAGGACGAATGATTAAACTTTTGGATAAGGAAAAACTAGAAGATGATTTTGCTTAAAAATTTTACAAAAAAAAATAGAGTGAGTCAACTCTATTTTTTTAGAAAATATTTCCAAATTACTTTAATTTAAGCTTCTAAATAACTTTCCCAAATATTATCAAACAGGGTAAGATTAAAATAAAATGGGGCTTGGGTTTCTAAATAAGTCGAAATTTCATCAAAATCTTTAGACTGTTTTGGAAAAAGCGGATCTTGAAAAACTAAATTTGCAAGACGAGTTGCATCATCTTTTTCTACTGGTGCGCGATGGCGCATAAGGTAATTATAAAAAGTCATTTTCTCTTTCTATTATCATTAAGTCGGAAAATTAATTATTTTTCCCATTGTTTTTCCAAAAAATCATGACGAATTTTACTTGATTGAGCATAATCTTCTGGATTTTTTTTGTAAAATCCTTGATGGTAGTCTTCTGCTGGCCAGAATTTTTGAACGGCTTCAATACTTGTCACAATAGGTGAATCAAAATTTCCGCTGGCTTGCAATTGCGCTTTGCTTTCTTTGGCAATTTTTTCTTGTTCTTCGTTTTCAACAAAAATGACTGGACGATAGTTATCCCCACGGTCTTCAAATTGACCAAAAGCATCTGTTGGGTCCGTGAGTGTCCAATAAAGTTCAACAAGACTTTGATAGGTAATTTTACTATTATCAAAAATAATTTCTACTGCTTCTGTATGACCAGTCAAGTGTTTTTTTACTTGTTCATAAGTTGGATTTTCAACATTTCCACCTGTATAGCCACTTATCACAGATAAAATCCCTTCTCGTTCTTCAAAAGGTTGAACCATACACCAAAAACATCCACCTGCAAATATTGCTCTTTCTGTTGCCATTATTTCTCCTTCACTTTGTTTGTCTTGTGAAATATTATAGCATAGCTCAAAAAAAAGTAGCCAATTAAGCTACTTTTTTACTGACAGAAATTTTTATAAGTCATCAGACTGACAGAATTTACTGACAAATGCTTTTAAATTAAGCTTAGTATTTCTAAAGAAGCTGTCAGTAAATTATTCTCCGATTAATTCTGTTCCCTCTGGACTTTGTTTGATTTTTTTAGCTTTCATCAAACCACCAAGCGCTTTTTTGAATTGTCCTTTTGAGATTCCAAAAGTTGCTTTTATTTCATCTGGATTTGATTTGTCATTAAATGCCATTTTCCCGCCCATTGATTGAAGATAAGCTAAAATCATTTGGCTATCAGCATCAAGCATTTCATAAGCACGTGGTTTTGCTGACAGATTTAGACTACGGTCTTCTTTTCTAAAACCAATAACACGAACTTGAAGTTCTTGACCGACACGTGGGACTGAGAAACGTTCATTTGGATGAATAAATCCTAGCATATTGTTGTCAGGCAAATAAACAAATGTTCCTGATTCTTTATTTCGATAAACAATTGCTCGTAAATCTTGGTTTTGCATGTTGTCATAACCAGGACCTGCAAGATTCCAGAAATCTTCATGCCAAGCTAAATGACCCCAAATCCGCTCTTTTCTGTCAATAATTAATTTCACATAAAGTTGGTCACCAACTTTTGGCCATTGGTCTTTTTCGAGTGGCAAATCATCAAGAGAGACAACCACATCTTTTCCTGGTAAACCTGTGTCAACAAAGGCACCAAGGTCCTTACGAACAGCTGTTACCGTTCCCCAACCATAATGCTCATTTGTTGCTTTTTGTTCCAAAGTCGTCAAACGACGATGGTCATCTTTATCCACATAAACAAAACCAGTTACCACATCGCCAACTGTATGTTCACCTTCTGTTTTATCTAAACGTAATAAATCTTCTCCCTTTTGGAGAAAATAGAAACGTTCACTTTCTTCCACGATTATCGCGGAGATTGTTTGTCCAATAATACTCATTTGTACCTCTTTATAAAATGTGATTGAGAGACTATTTGTCTCTGTTTAATTGATATTTCCTTCGTAAATCCGTGATTTTTCACCCCAAGGATGATAGCCGTCAGCTAGATGATGAAAATCAAAGCGCTCATAGAAATCAGCAAAATCCGTTGCAAGATAAAGTTTATCAAAATCAAAAGTTCTGCAATCTTCTTTTACTGCTTCAATCAACAGACCAGCAAGACCTTGCTTTCGAAATTTTTCTTCAACATAAAGTGCACAAAGCCAAGGATATAAGTCCATTCGACTAATAAAATCATTGCTAATCAGTCCACAACCCGCAATAATTTTTCCTTCATCAACAATCAGATACCACTGAGGAATGTTTTTGTTACTCTCTAAACTATGCTTCAAACAGTCATCATATACAGGGTTACTGTCCGTATTTCCCCATTTTTCCTGAAAAAATCGAATTGCTTCTTTGAGATAAGACGGTTGCTCTCTAAGTTTGATTAGTTCTCTCAAATTTATCCATCCTGACAGATTTTTGATGTAAAAACGGCTCAATGGAGCCGTTAATGCTTTTACAGATTACTTTATTTGTTAGATTGTTCTACTTAGATATCCAACAATTCTTTTTCTTTAATTGATGCAAGACGGTCTGCTTCTTTAACTGCGTCATCAGTCACTTTTTGAATGTTGTTTTCAAGATCTTTAAGATCATCTTCAGTGATTTCTTTTGCTTTTTCTGATTTCTTAGCAGTGTCCATTGCATCACGACGGATATTACGGATCGCTACTTTTGCTGATTCAATATATTTACCCATTTCTTTGACAAGTTCGCGACGGCGTTCTTCTGTCAGCATTGGGATAACTAAACGAATCACAGAACCATCATTTGCTGGTGTAATCCCAAGATCTGATTCATACAATGCTTTTTCAATATCTTTCAAGATTGATTTATCAAAAGGAGTAACCATCAATACGCGCGCTTCTGGAATTGTGATTGACGCTAATTGATTGAGTGGTGTTGGTGCGCCGTAGTAAACAACTTGAACACGGTCAAGAAGACTTGCGTTGGCACGACCAGCTCGGATATGTCCTAAATCACGTTGTAAACTTCCTAATGATTGTTTCATCCGGTCTTGAGCTGTTGTAACAATTTCGTTTGCCATTTTATTTCCTTTTTCTACTTTTAATTCTTCTATTTATTTTACTGACAGAAACTTTGTCAGAGATAAGCGTTAGTATTTTAATGATTACAGTTATGCTAGTATTTCCATCAGTAATTTTTTAATGAATAAATTTACTGACAGCTTTTTTTGTAAGTAAATCTTATTCAACCGTTGTTCCGATTTCTTCACCACGAACGACACGTGTAATATTTCCAGCTTCATTCATGTTGAAAACAACAAGTGGAATATGATTATCCATTGACATTGTTGAAGCCGTACTGTCCATTACTTGCAAGCCTTTGGTAATAACATCCATATGTGTCAAATGTTCAAATTTAATAGCATCAGCAACTAATTTAGGGTCAGCATTATAAACACCATCAACACCATTTTTAGCCATTAAAATGACATCAGCATTAATTTCCGCAGCACGTAATGCAGAAGTTGTATCAGTTGAGAAGTAAGGCGAACCAGTTCCCCCAGCAAAAATGACAACACGTCCCTTTTCTAAATGGCGTTCAGCACGACGACGAATATAAGGTTCAGCAACAGCTTTCATCTCAATGGCTGTCATCACTCGTGTGTCAACCCCAATATTTTCAAGAGCACTTTGAATGAACAATCCATTTTGAATTGTTGCAAGCATTCCCATGTAATCTGCCTGAGCACGCTCCATTCCGGCTTTCTCACCAGTAACTCCACGCCAAACATTACCACCACCGCAAACAATCGCAAGTTCTGCGCCCAAATCATGGACTTCTTTGAGTTCTTCAGCGACAGCTTTTGCTGTTTCAGGGTCAAATCCGAAACCTTTTTCGCCTGAGAGGGCCTCTCCCGAAAGTTTTAACAGTACGCGTTTATATTTAATTTCAGCCATATTGCACCTATTCTATTATATTTTCTCTATTTTACCATAAAATGCTCACGAAAAAAAGACTAATCAAAGCCTTTTTAGAAACTATCATGATGTCAATAAACCCAGATGTCCCAACAACTGAATAAGTAAATAAATCACAAAAAGAATCCCCGCAATCCAAAAGATTAAATTAAGACTTTTAAAACCTTGCCAAATTGGGTGCTTGATTTCTTCTAACTCTTTCAATTTTTCCGGGTCCAGACTGTCAACATGTTTAATACTGTGTTTCCAAAGCATTTCAGCAGGAATCACCGATTTATTAAGTAACAAATCTCCATTAGGTTCAATCTTAATCTCATTTCCAATCCATGAAACCATTCCTCCAAGAAACAAATTTGCGCCATACGTCTTTTTTAACTTACTCACATCAAAAGGATTCATCAGCAAATCAATTTGCTCATGAACAGGATAATATCGAACTTGTCCATTATCAAATTCCAAACGTAAACGCACTCCTGGCAACATTTCAGCTTTTGTAACTTTTGGTAAATCCTCCATAACCTTCCCTCCATTTACTCTAATTATAACGCTTTCTTTTATAGAAGACAAACCATTTGTCAAAACTTTACTGACAGCTTTTTCATAAATAAAAAAATTTACTGACAAATTTCTGTCAGTAAATTTTATCTAATTATTTAGCAGCTTCAACATCACGAGCAATAACCAATTCTTCGTTTGTTGGCACAACAAGTACTTTCACTTTAGACTCTGGTTTAGAAATGATACCAAATGCTCCACGAACATTTTTACTTTCATCAATTTCCATGCCAAACCAAGAAAGTCCATTAACTACATCAGTCCGAACAGCTGTATCATTTTCACCAACACCAGCCGTGAAAATAAGAGCATCAACCCCATTTAACACTCCAAAATATTGGGCAATAAATTTCTTGAGACGGTCAACATACATTTCATAAGCAAGAATCGCCTTAGGATTTCCTTTAGCCACAGCTTCTGAAAGATCACGCATATCACTTGAGAGTTCTGACACCCCAAGAACTCCAGATTCTTTATTGAGAATGTCAATCACATCTTGAGCATTTCTAAGGCTTGGGTCGCTCTCTAACATATAAGGAATGACTGAGGCGTCCATTTCACCTGCACGTGTTCCCATCATTACACCAGCAAGTGGTGTAAATCCCATTGAAGTATCAACAGATTTTCCAGCTTCAATTGCTGTAATTGAAGCTCCATTTCCGATATGAGCCGTAATTAGCTTCAAATCTTCCAATGGTTTTCCTAAGACTTTTGCCGCTTCTTGGGCGACATACATGTGTGACGTTCCATGTGCTCCATATTTTCTGATTGAATAATCTTCATAATATTTTGTTGGAATAGGATAACGATAAGCCTTTTCTGGCAAAGTACTGTGAAAAGCAGTGTCGAAAACTGCAACTGCAAGTGCATCTGGTAATAGCCGTTGAAAAGCTTCAATCCCTAAAACATTAGCAGGATTATGCAAAGGAGCCAAAGTTGAAAGATTTTTAATCTCAGCCAAAACCTCAGGACTAATAACCGTAGAAGTTTTGAAAAATTCCCCACCTGCAACAACACGATGGCCAATTCCTGTGATTTCGCGGAATTCATGAATTAATTTAAAGTGAATTAATTCATCCATTAATAACAAAACAGCTTGACGATGGTCAACAATTTCTTGTTTTCTAACGTGTTCTTCATTGTTAAATTTAGTTGTTGAGATTGAGCCAGACAAACCAATACGTTCAAAAATTCCTTTAGCAATCACGGTTTCTTCCGGCATTTCGTAAAGTTGCCATTTTAATGACGAGGAGCCTGCATTGACAGCGAGCGTTTTTTCCATACTTACTCTCCTTAATGTATGCGTTTTATTCTTAAAATTATATCATATTTTATGTCTGATTTCATTTCTCCTCCCTCAAGGATTCCCAGAACTTATCATTTTATGTCATTTTAAAAATAAAAAAGATTTTGTTTTAGAACAAAATCTTTTAATTAATTATTTTTTAAGTGCTTCAACATCACGAGCAATTACAAGCTCTTCGTCAGTTGGAATCACAAAAACTTTTACGCGTGAATGAGGTGTTGAAATTTCTCCCTCGACGCCAAAGACATTTTTCTCAGGGTCAACTTCAATTCCAAACCAAGTCAATCCAGAAAGAATTGCTTCACGAACAGGAACCGAATTTTCACCAATACCAGCGGTGAAGACAAGAGCATCAGCCCCATTCAAAACGGCCAAATATTGACCAATAAATTTTTGAATTCGATCAACATACATCTCGAATGCAAGTTTTGCATCAGTATCTGTATCTTTAGCAGCAATGATATCACGCATATCTGATGAAATACCAGATACACCATAGAGACCAGATTCTTTGTTCATCATATCAACAACACCTTGAGCATCTTTTAACTCAGAGTCATTTTCAATAAGGTATGGAAAAACAGAAGGGTCCATTTCACCTGTACGTGTTCCCATCATTACTCCAGCAAGTGGTGTGAATCCCATCGAAGTATCAATTGATTTCCCACCTTTTACTGCTGTCAGTGATGCGCCATTCCCGATATGAGCAGTGATAATTTTAGTTTCTTCAATTGGTTTTCCAAGTAATTTTGCAGCTTCTTGTGAAACATACATGTGTGAAGTTCCATGAGCCCCATATTTACGGACAGCATAATCTGTATAATATTTTTTAGGCAATGGATAACGGAATGCTTTTTCAGGCATCGTTGTATGGAAAGCTGTATCAAAAACTACTACTGAAGTTGCATCAGGCAGTAAGTTCAAAAAAGCTTCAATTCCTGCAGCATTTGCTGGATTATGCAAAGGAGCAAGAGCTGACAAATCTTTAACTTGTTGCAAAACTTCTGGTGTAACAACTGTTGATTTTTGGAAAATTTCACCTCCAGCAACCACACGATGTCCTACACCTGTAATTTCAGTAAATTCCTCTACTATTTTCAATCGTTTTAAATCTTCAAGTAAAACTTCTACTGCTTCTGTATGATCTGGAATGTCAAAAACGCGTTCTTCTTTTTGCTCACCAAATTTGACGGTCACAATCGAATCTTTCAAACCAATTCGTTCGATTAATCCCTTGGCAAGAACTTTTTCTTCTGGCATTTCATACATTTGCCATTTCATAGATGATGAACCAGCGTTAACTGCTAATGTTTTGGTCATGTTTAATAAACCTTCCTTGAATTTGAAATACGGTTAAATTATAACACAATTACAATTCCTTTTGTGTTTTTCGGTCATGATTCACGAGCTTAATTCAAGATGTAGTTTTTAAAATAAAAAACGTTTTCAAATTCAATCATTTTCATACATTTTAACCAAAAAAATTACTGACAGAACCTGTCAGTAATTTCAATCTTATAATTTTACAATTTTTGTAAATTCTTCCATAAAGACTTCTAAACTTTCTCTGTCTGTCAGTGAAGACAAAGGGTGAGCAAAAGTTGCATGTGCAGCCGGTCCCTTTTTCAAAACATAAATCGCCTTAGCATCAGCATTAAAAAGTGATTTTGGTAAAGTGATGACAGCCATCACACTCCCATGTTTACTAATCCACTCCTTTAATAGAGGTCCTTGAGGACTTGTCAGTAAATCTTCTGGAGCTAGGAAAATGGCAAAAGAACCCTCTTTTAAATAATTAAATGATTGCTCAATCAAAAGATGATGAGCAAAAGTATGTCCGTCAGTAGTCGCAACTTCAAAATTCTTTGCAACTTCATCATCTGGATAAAAACCAATTGGTAAATCACTGACAACAACGTCAGCAGGTTCCATCAAACGCTTTTGTACTGCATCAATTTGCATGAACTCAGCCTGACTCCCCATAATTTCAGCCATTGAAGCAGACAAATCTAAAAGTAAATCATCAACTTCAAAGCCTACATAATCAACCTTTTTATTAAGATTAACCAAAAGCGTTTCAGCAAGATTACCCATACCAGACCCAAATTCAATTAAACGAAGTTCAGAATTTTTATTAAGATGTTCAATAATGAAATTAAAAATTAAACCAATTGCATCTGGAGTCATTGCATGATTGGGCTGAAGTGGTGCGACTTGTGACCCTTTCAACAAAACAAATTGAAAAAGTTTTTGCCACTCCTTATTTGATAAATTTAACTGACGAAGTTTGTCATTATTTACTGACAATTCAACAATTCCTTGGTCAGTATCATCTAAAAAAGCAGCATTTTGTTCTACAAAAGCATCATAAAAATCTGTATCCAATTTCTCAGATAGTAACATAATATTTGCAACAACTAGCTCAAAACCTTGAGCCACTTTTTCCATATCCATGTTTTTTCTCCATTTCTACAAAATCAAAATAAAACTGCCAAACTTTGACAGTTTTATTCATTGCTTGATTATTAATCAATCAATCATTTATTTTTTTCTTTTTCGACTGTCCAACTTTTCCAATTCCATCCAAGCTCTGACCGTTACGACAAGCATCGCCACAATACCGATAATTTCTAAAAGTAATGACCGATGACTTACCGCCTGTGCCACAGCAAAAGCAAGAACTAGAACTCCAACACCAGCAAAGAAGAAAATGTCCATACTCCGCCGAACGTCTTTGGGCATCATGAAAATATACGCAAAGGCAACTAAAATCAACAAGATAATATAGAACATTTTTCTCCTTTCCAAGTTATGACAAGAACTAACGAAAAATTAATTTATTCATCATCAAACTTTCAATAATTGAAAATCAAGTTTCTCTATTTGATTAAACTTATTTTTTCTTCTTAGTTGATTTTTCACGCATTGCTTTATCCAAAATTTGTTTACGCAAGCGGATTGATTCTGGAGTTACTTCCAAGTAATCATCATCTCCAAGGAATTCCAAAGATTCTTCAAGTGAAAGAATTTTTGGTGTGTTCAAAACAGATGTAGAGTCTTTATTTGAAGAACGAACGTTTGTTTGTTGTTTCATTTTAGTGATATTTACAGTCAAATCATTATCACGACTGTGTTCACCAACAATCATCCCACCATAAACTTCAGTACCTGCATCAACAAAAAGTTGTCCACGTTCTTGAACGTAACCCATTGCGTAAGAAGTAACTTGACCTGAATCCATAGAAATCAAAGAACCACGGTGACGTCCACCGATTTCTCCCTTAACAGCTGGAAGATATTGGTCGAAAGTATGGTTCATGATTCCGTATCCACGAGTCATTGACATGAATTCTGTTGTGAATCCAATCAAACCACGTGCAGGAACAAGGAAAATCAAACGCGCTTGACCGTTACCAGTGATTTGCATATCAAGCATATCACCTTTACGTTCAGAGAGCGCTTGGATGATTGAACCTTGGTATTCTTCAGGAGTGTCGATTTGAACACGTTCAAATGGTTCGCAAGCAACACCATCAATTTCTTTGATGATAACTTCAGGACGTGAAACTTGAAGTTCATATCCTTCACGGCGCATTGTTTCAATAAGAATTGACAAGTGCAATTCACCACGACCAGAAACAACCCATTTATCAGGAGATTCAGTGTTTTCAACACGAAGTGAAACGTCAGTTTGCAATTCAGAAACCAAACGTTCTTCAACTTTACGTGATGTTACCCATTTTCCTTCGCGACCAGCGAAAGGTGAGTTGTTAGCAAGGAAAGTCATTTGCAAAGTAGGTTCATCAATGTGCAAGATTGGCAATGGTTCAACGTGGTCTGAAGGTGTAACAGTTTCCCCAACGAAGATATCTTCCATACCAGACAAAGCAATCAAATCACCAGCTTTTGCTTCTTGGATTTCTTGACGGTCAAGACCGAAGAAACCAAAAAGTTTAGTAACGCGGAAGTTTTTAGTCGAACCATCAAGTTTAGACAAAGTAACGCTGTCCCCAACTTTGATTGTTCCACGGAAAACACGTCCAATACCAATACGTCCAACATAGTCATTGTAGTCCAAAAGTGAAACTTGGAATTGCAAAGGTTCATCAGAGTTATCAACTGGGCCAGGGATATGGTCGATGATTGTATCAAAAATATTTGCCATTGTGTGTTCTTGATCAGCTGGATTATCAGACATTGATGAAGAACCATTGATTGCTGAAGCATAAACAACTGGGAAATCCAATTGTTCGTCATCAGCACCAAGTTCGATGAAAAGTTCAAGAACTTCATCAACAACTTCAGCTGGACGAGCAGATGGTTTGTCAATCTTATTAACAACAACGATTGGAGTCAAGTTTTGTTCCAAAGCTTTTTTCAAAACAAAACGTGTTTGAGGCATTGTTCCTTCATAAGCATCGACAACGAGGACAACCCCATCAACCATTTTCATAATACGTTCAACTTCTCCACCGAAGTCCGCGTGACCTGGTGTGTCCAAGATGTTGATACGAGTTCCGTTATATTCAACTGCTGTATTTTTGGCAAGGATAGTAATCCCACGTTCTTGTTCAAGTGCATTTGAGTCCATCGCACGTTCAGCTAATTCTTTACGAGCATCCAACGTTTGAGATTGTTTTAAGAGTTCGTCAACCAATGTAGTTTTACCATGGTCAACGTGGGCAATAATAGCGACGTTTCTAATATCTTCGCGTAATTTAGTCAATTTTATCATACCTTACTTTCGTATATATCTAACCCATTATAGCACACTTTTCTAAAAGCTGTAAATGCACACGTTTACAAGCCTAACAAAGATTTTTTTACTTCCAAAATGAAAACCCCAAAGAAAAATTTCTAAGGAGTTCTTTATTTTTTTATAATTAATAAAATCAGTAAAAATGATTATGTTGTTAACATTCTTTTATTCTTAAACTGTAGAGAAAGAGTAAAAGAAAAGCAACTAAACCAAATAGAACAGCAATAATATATCCAGCTCCATAAAAGGTTAGAAAGATAGAAAGTTCAGCCCCAAAAGTATTCCCAGATAAACTATGATTAAAAATAATCATAGACGGAAAAGCTATAACTAAGAAACTAATGTAAAAAATAAGACTAGCAAAAGAAAAATAGACACTAAACTTTATTTTCCTATAAATGAGAAAAAGTGATATAAGCAACACCAATCCCAAAATGAAACTATAAAAAGGGACTTGATGAAAAAGAAAATAAAAGAAATTTTCTCGACTTTTTTTATAGTCAAAATTCGTATTCAATTTAGCCTGATTTACCGTTGCAGGAAGAAACATGGTTCCTATCCAAATGACAAATGCAAGAGATACTTGCCAGATTTTTATTTTTCTTATCAACATTTTTCTGCCCTCCATATTCATTACTATATCTACACTCGCATTTTATAAACATCTACATAAATCAAAATATTAAAAATCAAGAAGAAATGGAAGAAAGAAGCTGAGCAACCCTAAAATAAATGTAAATACTATATATTTTTTCATATCTATCACTCTCTATCTGGACAATTCAACAACCTCATCTGCCATTTTCCAAATGGCAGGGTTATGCGTTGCGATAATAATAATCCGATTTTCATTTTTCATACTCAAAAGCAGTTTCATCACTTCTTCACTATTCTCAGAATCTAGTGCTGCTGTTGGCTCATCTGCCAAAATAACCGGTGAATCCTTCAAAATCGCTTTAGCAAGTGCCACACGCTGTGCCTCACCACCTGACAATTCATAAATTTTTTGATTGAGTTTTAAATAGGCTACATTAACTTGTGCCAAAGTTTCAAGCTTTTTTTCTTGTTTAGTTTTCTTGGATAACTTTTGATTAATCAATCCCAAATCCAAATTTTTATCAATCGTTTCATTTTCAATCAATCCAAAATTTTGAAAAAGATAAGACAAATCATTTAGAAAATAGGAATGTTTCTTGATTTTTGATAATTCTTTTCCCTCATAAAGAATACTTCCCTCGTAGGATTCAAGTTTAGCAATCATATTCAGTAAGGTTGTTTTACCAGAACCTGATTGACCAATAATGGCATAAACTTTCCCAGCTTCAAAGGTTAATTTAAAGTTATCAAAAATCTTTCTATGTAAAAATTCTTTAGTAATATTAGTTAATTCAAACATCTATTCTCCTTTCAAACTATTTATTTGTCCATTTTCAAAATTCTTCATTTGAACAAGTAGGATAATGAGCGAAATAAACCACTAAGCACTTACAACAAAAAGAGAATATAAAAACTCATTGCTGATTATTGTCAATGTTGGTAATAAAATCAAAAGTAATCCTAACTCTACAAAAATGAACCGACGATGAATTCTCAAGTTGGGCATTCCAGAAATAAATTTTATTACGATTGTTCTTCTGAAATGAGTAAAGTAAAGGACATGAAGTAAAATATAGAAAAAGCTAATGACAATAATCGTTATAATGGCTGATATGATTGCCATACTTAAACTCTCTTTTACAAGATTTGTCTGTGCTTCATACTGTCCATAGGCATTAACTAAATAATGAACCTTATCGTATAGTCCCAACTCTTTCAGCCTATTAAGCGTTTGTTCTTTACCTCTCACAAAGAAATAATCATTATCCCCTGCCCATGATATGCCCGTTTCTTCTCCTGATGATTGCGGTGTTATCACAACAATAATTGGGTCAGAGATTTCTTGTTGCGTTGTCATTTTCTCATAAGCCACATTGTAAATAAAACGTTTTTCGCCATTTGGTACTTCTTCAACGTATTTTGCCTTCATCTTAGTCTCTTTTTTACCGTTTTGTGTGGTTTCCGTCAATGATTTATTATATTTAGTGATAAGTTTTTGACGGTTTTTCATTTGATTTTTCGGTATCAAAAGAGCGTATTCCCCAAGTTTGAGATTAGAAAAGTCTTCTTTAGCCTTGATATGTTGTGCTTTCAAATAACTTGGTGTAACGAAAAGTTGGTCTTGGCTACTTTCTTCTGGTCCAGCAAATAAATCATGTCTAACGAATATCGCATCATCTTTCGTTACTTCCATATTATAAAAGTTCCACCATGCTTTTGCTTCTTGATTACTTACTTGCAAATTAATAGAAGCATAAGGGAAAGTATAATAATCTTTTTCTTCTTTCCATTTATCTAAATCAGATTCCTGTTTTTTTAATTCAATTTGATTATAGTGAATTCCTGATAGACTTGTGACAAGGACAAGACTCACAGCAAATTGCATCAAAACCACAAGAACCATCAAAGCTATTGTCGGTAGTTTCCCTTTGATAAGTGAATTAAGCTGACTCCGAGAGAGGACAATCATGATTATTGCACTTACTAAGCATGACAATAGCACAAATATCAGAGAAGAAAAAAAGATAGAAAATAAAGCAAAAATGTGAAGTGAGAAGTTGCTTAGACCAGTTATGAGCAAGTAACTAGAAGTCCCTATCATAGCAATAATCGTCAAAATTGAGATAAACTTTATATCACAAATACTATCTGAAAATACAGTATTCAACAAGGTCTTTCCAGACAAAAGCTCTATTCCTGATTTTCGTAACTCTGAGATTCTTACAAAAATAGCTAAGCCGACAAAAGCCAGAAAGATACTTATCAATAAGGTTACAGCCTGTGGATTACCATAGATGTTGTAATATTCATCGAAAAGCGACATCTTTGAAACAGCGGAAGTCATAACATGGAATTTCTGGCTTAAATATTGACTTAACTCCTCGGCACTTCCATGTCCTCTTAGAATATTATAAGTTGCACCCATACCCAACAATTCATTGTCTGCACGGTCAGCTTTGGGGAATAAAATCATATTATTTCCCAAAATTCCTTTACCAAAAGTCATATATTCCGGATGAAAGCCGGCGTTACCTTCTGGAGTAACGACTGTCGCAACAATAAAGAGTTTGTGAGTTTTAGCATAGTTATCTAGTGCAACAAGAACCTCTTGATTGCTAGGAATATGATTTGGATTTTGTTCCGCATTGTTGGCGACAAGCACACCCTTTGGAAGTCGGTCCGCAATAATGTCTTGACTTTTTGGCTGGATATTGATGATATAAAAGGCTGTGACTAGCATTGTAGCCACAGCCAGAAAAATATATTTTATTTTTTTCATTATTTTTATCCCCAAAGTTTACCAGGAATATATCCATTACCATGGTAAAAGTTAACTCGTTGACCCCAGTAGGTATTTAACCATGCATATGCTTGTCGGTTAGCATGAGCATTTATAGTATTATTTCCATATTGGTGTGCATAAGCTACTTCAGCCCAATGATTTCCATAGTTATTCCAATAAGCAGCGTAGGCTCGCATGCCGTATTTTTTATCATTAGTTGAGCCTTGAGAATAAGTTGAACGATTAATAGCGAATACAGGGCTTACTTGAAGGAGCGTTCCGCCGAGAGTCGCAAGGATAAGTGTTGAAACAAGTAATTTTTTAGTTTGCATTTTTCTACTTCCTTTCTAAAAATTTCTAATCTTTTGTAGAACCTTTTAAAAATTCTACTACAACAAAATTTTTAGTACCTCCTTTCCTCACTTTGAGGGTGTACAAGCCTCTGGTCGAATTCGTTTGTTTAACATTTTTAAGTTGATGTTAAATTTCTATATTTCGATTGTAAACCTTTTCATTTTTGCTTACAATCTTTTTTTGCATAATTTCATCATTTTTGTGACGAAATCGCATTTTCTGTGATGAAATTGAGTTTTTATCAGGCAAAAACAAAAATCACCCTAAAAAAGAGTGATTATTTTATTCGTTTTGAATGTTTTTTGAGTTCTTTTAACTCTTTTTTGCAAACCGCCGGTGCTTTGACTTTTTTCAAGCTTTGTTTGAAACATAGCGTCAATCCGTCTTCTTCAATTCGACGAATTTTATTTGTATCAACAAGTAAACCGCGTCCAAGTGCAAGTAAATTGGGAATTTTCTTTTTTACATCAGAAATCGTACCACGAACTAAACATTCATTATCTTTTGTGATGGCTTTAAGATAATTTCGATGTGTTTTGTCCGCTTCAATATATAAAAGAGAATCTATCGAAATTGGATAACCACTGATTTCGACAATAGTTAGCTCATTTGTAAAACAGTAGAGCAACACTTTCTTAATCATTTCTCTAATTTCAGTATCAGCGTCACTAGCCACAGTCATTTGAGTCCACAGCGGAGAGGTAGTAAAGTTCAATAATTCATCTTTTAAGTCAGGATTATCAGTATAGATAAGAAAAAATGCCTTACTTTCTAACTTCTGTATTTTTTTCAGTATTTCGAACTCTTCTTTTTGTGCAATTTTTATAAAACAAGTCTTAACTTCTTCAAGATAAATTTGAAAATATTTATAGATATCTTGATGATTATAGAATACCATTGTTGCGTCAACCTTGTCTTTTATCCCAAGTTCTTTTTCATTTTCAAGAACAAATCGCTCCAAGCGATTTACTGCATAAAAGTCCGCATCAATCAAAATTCTATTCATTTTTTTACCTTCAACAAGTAAATTTTAACTATAATCTTATTCCAAAAGCATCATTACCATTAAATATCTTTTTAGTTACGTTTTCAAATTATATTGTATTATACCATTTTATAAGCAAATTCTGCGCTATTCACTCTCTTTTACATATAGCTTGGACTTGAAAGCCTTTATCAAATACGGTAAAATGTAGTAATGAAAACTCTCTATGACGTGCAGGAAATGCTGAAAAAATATGGATACATCAATCTTTTTCCAGATCGTTTGGATGCGATTGCTTTTATGCAAATTGAATTAGGAAAAATGCTTGAATCAGGAATATTTCAAAAAAGTGACCATGACTATTTGACTGCTCGCTTGATTTTGGCACGTGAAGAGAGAATTGAAAAGAAAAAATCTACGACCAATAAAAAATGATTCTTTTTTTATTGTCAGATTGGAGAAAAAAACATGACTGCAAGTAAAATTATCGGTATAGACCTTGGTGGAACTTCAATTAAATTTGGAATTTTAACACTCGATGGTGAGGTTCAAGATAAATGGTCTATTCCGACAAATATTTTAGAAGATGGAAAACATATCGTTCCTGATATTATTGAATCAATCAACCACCGTTTAAGCCTTTATAACTTGGACAAATCTGAATTTCTTGGAATTGGAATGGGAACACCGGGTTCAGTAAATATTTCTGAAAGTACCGTAAAAGCTGCTTTTAACTTAAACTGGGCAGATACTCAAGAAGTAGGTAAACCAATCTCTGAAGGTGTTGGCCTTCCATTCATTTTGGATAACGATGCTAACGTTGCTGCTCTTGGTGAACGTTGGGTAGGGGCAGGTGAAAATAATCCAGATGTTGTTTTCATTACTCTTGGAACTGGTGTTGGTGGCGGAATTATCGCTTCAGGTGAGCTTGTTCATGGTGTTGCCGGAGCTGGTGGCGAAATTGGCCACATTTGTGTTGACCCTGATGGTTTTGAATGTACTTGTGGAAATCGCGGTTGCTTGGAAACAGTAACTTCTGCAACAGGTATCGTTCGTTTAGCTCGTAAATTCGCTGAAGAATACGAAGGTGATTCTACTATTAAAGCAGCTATTGACAATGGTGATGAAGTGACTTCTAAAGACATCTTCTTTGCAGCTCAAGAAGGAGATCACTTCAGCTTATCCGTTGTTGATAAATTTGCTTATTATCTCGGTTTTGCTTGTGCAAACCTTGGTTCTACTTTGAACCCTGCTTCAATCGTCATCGGTGGTGGTGTTTCTGCTGCTGGAGAATTCTTACGTGAAAAAGTTGAAAAATATTTCACTAAATATGCCTTTTCAACTGTTCGTAACTCAAGTAAAATCAAACTTGCTATCCTTGGAAATGACGCTGGAATTATCGGTGCCGCAAGTCTTGCTCTTAAATTTAAAGGAGAATAATTTTGGTTATTATTATCATTGATATCATTCTTGTTTTAGTAATTATCGGAATGTTTGTCTATCCTCGTTGGAATCTTCGTCGTAATGCTAAACTTGTTGAAGAAGCTGAGTTTGCTCGTTTAATGCCTACTTCTCAATTAATTGATATTCGTGAAGCAAAAGATTTTCGTATTAAACATATTCTTGGTGCACGTAATCTTCCTGCTGGACAAATTGACCAAAGTTTAAATGCCTTAAGTAAACATAAACCTGTACTCATTTATGAAAATGGTCGTCCTGTTGGCGGAGCAAAAGTTGCTAAAAAACTAAAAAAAGCTGGCATTCCTGAAGTTTATATCCTTAAAAGTGGTTTGAATTCTTGGAATGGTAAAACTAAATCTGGTATCTAATTACTAATCGTCTTATTAGTAAATTTCAAATAAAAAACTCTCTATCATTAACTGACAGAGAGTTTTTTATTTATAAAGTAATTAACCTACTTCAGCTTCAATCATCCAAAGTGTTTTTTCAATATCTCCAAGAGCAGTCGTATATAAGTCAACTGTCACATCATCACCATCATCACCAGCAATTTTAATGCCATCTTTGAAGAGTTGAGTCAAATATTTGTAAGCAACAATCAATTCTTTCACACGTTCTGAATTAGATTTTCCCCAAACGGCGGGAGTCATTTCAATTTTAGAATTTTTATCAAATTCTGCTAAAGTTGAAACTGGAGAACCACCAATAGTGATTAGACGTTCTGCAAATTCGTCCAAATGTTCATCCAATTGATCTTTTAATTCATCCATTTTTGGGTGTAGGTAAAGAAAACCTGGACCACGCAAATACCAGTGGATTTGATGAACAAGTGCTGATGCTTTTGATAAATCAGCAACTGTTTGATTTAAAACTTCTTGTGTGTGTTCATTTGACATAACTAACCTCCATTTTTTAAATATTAAATGTCATAAAGAGACTTAATATTAACTTTTCTATAAATATATTATAAACCAATGAGATTTTTTTCTCAAATGATTTACTTATTTTCTTTTTTCGCTGTATTTAAAGTTACAATTCTTCATTTATTTCGTATAGATTAGTATGGACATTTTATTTATATTTGTAATTGGAAGTATTTTTGGCTCATTTTTTGGCTTAATAGTTGACCGTATTCCACTAAGAAAATCAATTATTTTTGGACGCTCACATTGTGATTCTTGTCAGCAACTTTTAGCCTATCGTGATCTAATTCCTATTTTTTCTCAAATATGTTCTGGCTCACATTGCCGTTATTGTAAAAGTAAAATTCCATATTTATATGTTTTTTTGGAGTTCTCATCAGCTTTAATTTTTGTTTTAGCTTGGGTAAATTATCTTAAACCTAATCAATTTTTACTGATTATTCTTTCACTAATTTTATCTGCTTTTGATTATCGTCAGCACAGTTTTCCTTTTGTTATCTGGTTTATTTTTGCACTCAGTTTTATTTTAATATTTCCTCTTTCTCCCCTTTTCTATTTTTGGCTTATTTTAGCCGTCTTAGCTGAAAAATTCAATTTAAGAGTTGGCAGCGGTGATTTTTTATGGTTTTTTACCGCTTCATTTTCTCTAACTTTCTTAAACGAAATGCTGCTCCTTCAAATTGCTTGTTCACTTGGTATCATTTATTATCTAATCACAAAAAAGCGGGCTGAAATTGCCTTCATCCCGTTTCTAACTATTGCATATCTAATGTTTCTTTTGGGACACCAAATTCTGTCACCGTAACCCCTAAAAGCCTTACTCCTAAACTTTCATCATATTCAAGTTCTTCAAATATCTCTTGTGCTACTTCTGCAATTTCTTCTGGACTTTCTAACTTTTCTGCTAAAGATTTTCTTTTTGTCAATGTTGTAAAATCAGAGTATCTCAATTTTAAAATGACAATACTTCCTTTTAATTGATGACTCTTTAATGAGTCGGAAACTTTACCAGAAATTTTACTCAACTCTGCTTTAATATCATCCGGAAGATATAATAGTTTACCATAAGTTCGCTCTTTTCCAACTGACTTTCGCTCACGGTAATTTTTGACTTTCGAGTTATGTATTCCATTGGCCTTTTGATAAAGCTCCCAACCATAAACTCCGAATCTTTCAGCTAAATCAACTGGGTCTGCTTTTTGTAAATCTCCCCCATTAAAGAAACCTAGTGCGTGCAATTTAGGAACTGTCGCTTTTCCAACACCATGAAATTTTTCCACCGGTAATTTTGCTAAAAATTCTAATGCTTCTTCTGGCATAATTAAGGTTAAGCCATGGGGCTTTTCATAATCAGATGCAATTTTCGCTAAAAATTTATTATAAGAAACTCCTGCAGAACAGGTTAAACCTAACTCAACAAATATATCATGCTGAATCAACTTAGCAATTTTAATTGCTGATTGAGCACCGATTTTATTTTCTGTTACATCTAAATAGGCCTCATCAATTGAAGCTGCTTCAATATCATCGGTATAACGTTTAAAGATTTCACGAACTTGTTTACTTACTTTTGTGTATTTTTCATAGTTTCCTGAAATAAAAATAGCTTGTGGGCAAAGATCATAAGCTTCTTTAGCACTCATTGCCGAATGTATTCCAAAAGCACGCGCTTCATAAGAACAAGTTGAAACCACGCCACGTCCACCTGTCTGTAATGGATTTCTGGCAATAACAACCGGCTTACCTTTTAAACTCGGATTATCACGCACTTCAACAGAAGCAAAAAAGGCATCCATATCAATATGAATGATTTTTCGCGAAGTGTCATTGATGAGTGGGAAAGTTAACATATTGCTATTATACAAGAATTAGTTTTCAGACTCAATAGATTGATTACAAAAAAACTCTTAACAAGTAAGAGTTTTAATTTATAAATCAATAATTTGATATTCATAACCCTGCGACTTCAAAATTGTAAAACAAGCATCCATCGCAAAGAAAATAGTTTTGGTATTATCATTAGGATGAAAAGTTTGAATTTGATAGTCATCTAGCATTTGTTGGTCAAAATAAATATGCATATTATCATAATGTTTACCAACAAGTCCAAAAAGAGAAACAATTCCGGAGTTTAATCCAAGCATATCTTCTAGTCGTTCTTCCGAGACAAAGTGAAGTCTCTTCACTCCAATAATTTCTCCCAAGCGATTCATATCAACCTGTTTAGCATCATCCATAATTATCATATAGAACTGGGTAGACTTTTTATTGGCTAAGATTAAAGTTTTGGAACGACAACCTTCATAATCTTTAATGTAGTTATCCGACTCCTCAGTTGAATGACTTGCTGGATGTTCTACTATATTATAAGGAATTTCAAGATCAGCTAATAATTCCTTAACTTCTGAAAAAGTTCTCATCAATTCTCTCCTTTATTCACTTTTAGAAAAATACCGATAAAATTAATTTATATAAGACAACTTATTTTTATATTTTGTTTAGTAGCCTAGTAATCCCCGAAGATCTAAAGCTGTTCCTGATTTTGCGCCACAAATCAAGACCAGAATTGCTAAAACTCCTAGTAAGGCCACAATGAACATTCCTGCCCATTCCTTGACTGATATTGCTTGTCGACTTTCTTTTTTCGCTTTAATAAATAAAATGAAACCAATCGTATAAAGAATCATCGCCAACCAAACATATTGCCAACCAGAAAAATAAAGGGCCAGAGCTTGAAAAGCAAAGGTGAAAAATCCTATTAATATATTTTTAATTGAACCTTCTTTAATCCCAATTTTAAGAAGATAAGCTCCAACCAAAGCATAACAAATCATAATTACAGCTGTTGCCATATAAATAAAGACATTATAAGCATTGGCTACAAAATATGTAATGATAATAAAGATTTGAATCATCAGCTGAGTAATAAGCAAAGAATTACTTGGCGCATGATATTTATTCAGCTTACCAAACCAACTTGGCAATAGTTTTTGCTCTGCCAATTGTTGTGTCGCCTCAACTGGTAACATTGTCCACGAAAGCCAAGCTCCTAATAAGGAAATCATTAGTCCAATTGCCATCAGACTTCCGCCCCAGCCACCGACCATCTCGTTAAGAATATAAACTAAGCCTGGTGCTTTAACATTTGCCAAACTTGCCTGGTCCATATAACCATAAGGAAGTAATGATAAAAGGACATAAATGACAAGCAAAACTGCTAGACCAATAATTGTCGCTTTAGCTGTATCCGATTTTTTCTTTGCCCGATTTCCCATCATCGCTGCGCCTTCAATCCCGACAAATACCCAGACCATGACCATCAGCGAGCCTTTAATTTGATCAAGGAGTCCACCAGCAGTCATCGCATGCCAAACTAGGCTTTTGACTGACCCATCCGCAGCTAGATTGCTTGTGAAAGTTTGCCAAAAATGTTGAGTGAATACATCAGCTTTAAATAGGATAATCCCTGTGATTGAAAATACGACTAAAGGAATGAGCTTTGCAATCATAACAACCGCATTTACAAGGGCGGCAGTTTCTACTCCTCGGTCAACTAGAAACATTAATATCCATGAGATTATTGAAACAATAATTACTGATAAAACAGTCAACGAACCATTGGAATTAGCAAATTTGCCAGGGAAGAAATAGTCAGCAGATGTCATCATTAAAACTGCAAAACCAATTGTTCCAGTCCAAGCTGAAATCCAGTAACCCCATCCTGATAGAAAACCGATAAAGTCTCCAAACCCTTCTCGAGCATAGTCGGAGACTCCGGAAAGTTTGGGTCTAATTGTAATCAGTCGATTAAAACTCAAGACAAGCATGAAAATCCCAAAACCAATAAAGAGCCATGAAATCATGACTCCACCGGGTGTTGAACCATTGGCGAGGTCATTAGCAAGATTGAAGACTCCACCTCCAATTGCTCCAGAAATAATAATTGCTAATAGTGCAAAAAGGCTAATCCCTTTTGTTTTCTTGTTTTCCATTTACTCACTTTCTACTATATTAATCATAAATTTCCTATAATTAAATTTGTATAATATCATTTATAAATATAA
>OMER01000287.1_pt1 | contig 44034 bp, 32 predicted proteins | sample 1645431 | NCBI WGS metagenome assembly OMER01 (sample SAMEA103958144, study PRJEB25191) | human gut metagenome | reverse complement strand
ATCAGTTTGTTCACACCTTACTATCTCTCTTCTTGCGCCTTTTGTCATCTTTTTTTCGGTTTCTACTATTGATTCGCATTCATAGGGGAAGGCTTTTTTCCAGCAAAAAGCCCCTCCCGTGCGGGAGGGGCTTGGGGCTACTTATGCGAACGGATTTTCCGTGGGATACGGGAGGGACTTCGGCTGGTTGTAGGCAATATCGCCCACGCCGAGGAACTTGAAGACCTCGAACAGGAGCTTGCCGTAGTGGCCGAAGGCGACCGCACCGTGGTGCGGGTAGCGCTTCTGGATGAGCACATGACGGTAGAAGCGGCCCATCTCCGGGATGGCGAAGATGCCGATGCCGCCGAAGGAACCGGTCTTGACGGGCAGGATCTCGCCCTCGGCGATGTAGCTGCGGAGGTTGCCGTCGGAGTCGCACTGCAGACGGTAGAAGGTGATCTGGCTCGCCGCGATGTCAGCTTCGAGCGTGCCGCGGGTGAAGTCGGGCTCGGAGCCTGCCGGTTCGAGCAGACGGTGCTGGATGAGCTGATACTTGACCGCACGGTCGGCGCAGAGCTTGCAGCTCGGCGTGTTGCCGCAGTGGAAGCCCATAAAGGTGTCGGTAAGCGTGTAGTCGAACTTGCCCTTGATCTCGGCGTCAAAGAGGCTGGCGGGAACGGAGTTGTTGATGTCCAGCAGCGTCACGGCATCCTTCGAGATGCACGCGCCGATGTACTCCGACAGTGCGCCGTAGATATCGACCTCACAGGCCACGGGAATGCCGCGCGAGGCAAGGCGGGAGTTCACATAGCACGGCTCGAAGCCAAACTGCTCCGGGAACGCGGGCCAGCACTTGTCTGCAAACGCAACGTATTTGCGCGCGCCCTTGTGGCCATCGGCCCAGTCGAGAAGCGTCAGCTCGAACTGCGCCATGCGCTCGAGCATATCGGCGTAGTACTTGCCCTCGCCCATTTCCTGCTTCATATCCTCGCAGACGGCGGGAATACGCGCATCGCCCGCGTGGGTCTTGTAGGAGACGAGCAGGTCGAGTTCGGAGTTTTCCTCGATCTCCACGCCGAGCTCATACAGGCCCTTGATGGGCGCGTTGCAGGCGAAGAAGTCCTGCGGGCGCGGGCCGAAGGTGATGATCTTGAGGTTTTTGACGCCGATGACGGCGCGGGCAATGGGGATAAAGTCCGCGATCATCTTTGCGATATCGGCAGCCGTGCCGACCGGGTATTCGGGGATGTAACCCTTCAGGTGGCGCATGCCGAGGTTGTACGAGCAGTTCAGCATACCGCAGTAGGCGTCGCCGCGGCCATTGATGAGGTCGCCGTCGCCCTCGGCGGCTGCCACGAACATGCACGGGCCGTCAAAATACCTGGCGATGAGGGTCTCCGGAGTCTCGGGGCCGAAGTTGCCGAGGAAGACGACGAGGGCATTGCAGTCCGCGGCCTTGACGTCGGCGACGGCCTTGAGCATGTCGGCTTCGTTCTCGACGGTGACGGGACATTCGTACACGCCGCCCTCGCAGGCTTTGGCGATGTTCGCGCGGCGCATTTCGGAGAGCGTGCGCGGGAAGCAGTCACGGGAGACGGCGATGAGGCCGAGCTTGACATTGGGGATGTTTTCAAACATGATACCTTTCCTCCTTAGTTTTCGGTAATATCGATATTTTTGCCGGTCAGGCCGATGTGCGCGCCGGACTTTGCCTCGCTGGAATCCGGATGGGCCAACAGCCACTTGTTGCGGGCGGTCATCCATGTATCTTCTTCGCTCTGCGGCTCGAATGCGGGCTTTTCCGTGTTCGTACCCTTCGGCAGGACGACGGCGACGCGGAAGCCGGTCTTTGCGGTCTGGCAGGGTGCGTAGTGGAGCGTCGTGCCGTAGACCTCGACGGCCGTGCCCGCCGGGACGCGGAAGGCCTTGACCTTCGCGGTGTCAAGCTGGCCGTCTTCAATCTCGTCTTCTTTTGCAAGCAGGAGAATAAAATCCTGCTCGCCGACGTTGATCTCGCTGTCCCGGTGGTACTCGAGACAATTGAGCTTTGTATTGTAGCCCCAGCACATGCCGATCTGGATGGGCAGACCGCCATAGGCCCGATTCTGCATCGCGTCAAAGATGCCGCAGGTCTCGAGCGCTTCGATGGCCGGTTCGTAGGCCGTGCCGCGCTCGGGCATGGGGACGGTCTGCATGGCTGCGACGAGCGCAGATGTGTCATACCCAGTCAGGACCTTGCCGTAGGGCCGAAACTCCGGATCGAAAACGGAATAAATTTTCATAGTTCCTCCTTATACTGTCGCGGCGAAGAAATCCTTCAGCGCGGGATAGAGCTTTTTGAAATTCTGATAGCGCGCCTCGTACTTTGCCGTCAGCGCTGCATCCGGCTCGGTCGTGGACGCGGTCTCGACGAGGGCGTCGGCGGCCTCCTGCACAGAGGCAAACTTGCCGCAGCCGACCATGGCAAGCATCGCCGCGCCGTAGCCGGGGCCCTGCTCGGTCTTGACCATGTCAAGAGGAATGCCGAGGACGTTGGCGAAAATCCTCCGCCACAGTGGGCTCTTTGCGCCGCCGCCGCAGATGTTCGAGCGCGGAATAGAAATACCGAGCGACTTTGCGACCTCAAACGAATCGCGGATGGCAAACGCCACGCCCTCCAGGACTGCCTGCACCATGTCGGAGCGGCTGGTATCCATCGTCATACCGGTGAAGGTGCCGCGGGCGTTGGTGTCGTTGATGGGGCTGCGCTCGCCCATGAGATACGGCAGGAAATAAACGTGGTTTTCGCCGAGCTTTTCGTCGGTGATATCCGCCTGTTCGCCCGAAAAGTCGGACGTTTTTAGAATTTCTTCGCACAGCCACTTGTTGCAGCTCGCGGCCGAGAGCATGCAGCCCATCAGGTGATAGCCGCCGTCGGCGTGGGCAAAGGCGTGCAGGGCGTTATTGGGGTCGACGCCGAATTTGTCGGACGAGATGAAGATCGTCCCGGACGTGCCGAGCGAGATATTGCAGCCACCCGCGCCGACCGTGCCGGTGCCGACCGCCGCCGCGGCGTTGTCACCTGCGCCCGCCACGACCTTGACCGATTCCGGAAGGCCAAGTGTCCGTGCCGCCTCTTTTGTCAGCGTGCCGACGACCTCGAAGCTCTCAAAGAGCCTCGGCATCTGCGATTCGGAAACGCCGCAGATGTCCAGCATTTCCTTCGACCAGCGCTTGTGCTGTACGTCGAGCAGCAGCATGCCGGAGGCGTCGGAATAATCACAGGCATGGACGCCGGTGAGCTTATAGGTCAGATAGTCCTTCGGGAGCATGATCTTTGCGATTCTCCCGAAGTTCTCCGGCTCGTTTTCGCGCATCCAGAGGAGCTTCGGTGCGGTAAAGCCCGCGAAGGCGATGTTCGCCGTCAGTCTCGAGAGCTTGTCCTTGCCGATGGTATTGTTGAGATAGTCGACCTCCTTGAAGGTACGGCCGTCATTCCACAAAATCGCCGGGCGGATGACATGATCGGCTGCATCCAGCGCGACGAGGCCGTGCATCTGGCCGCCTGCGCCGATACCTGCTACCTCATTTGCATCAAAGCCGTGCAGCAGCTCCGGAACGCCGGTCACGACCGCATCCCACCAATCCTCGGGCTTCTGCTCCGACCAGCCGGGATGCGGGAAGATCAAGGGATACTCCTTCGTGACAGTATTCAAAATCGAGCCGTCCTCCGCGACAAGCAGCAGCTTGCAGGCGGATGTCCCCAAGTCAATACCGATATAAAGCATTTGGGCCTCCTGATTTTTATTCCAGCGTCAGCAGCACAACGTCGTTGGTCTGGACAGAGAGGCGAATCGTTGTATTGCCGTTTTCTGCGGTAAATGCTTGCGACTCGGATACGAGTCTGGTACTCTCTTTAATCATCTTTACCTGTGCAGGCGTAAGCAGGTCGGGCTTTCCCAGCTTCAGCCACTCGGCCTTGGGATTGCAATGGTTGTCATCGATGACCTGTTTTGTTACGGAACGGGCAGATGTATTGATCGTGATCTCCAATTCGGTGGTGTCATGCTTCGCATAGTCGAAGTCCTGCGCATACAGGAGGATCTGGGTTTTCTCCCCGTCCACAAACACAGAATACTCCACGGCATCGTTGGTAACGGGCAGATCCAGCCGTTCGGGATACAGCTGGCTCAGCAGCTTGAATCCCCAGAAGTTCGGCTTGGGAATACCGTCATTGTTCACGATGCCGTAGCTTCCGTGGAAGGGCTTGCCCAGAATGAAAAGCTCCTCAAACACATCCGAGCAGCACCAGAACATATAGGCGTCCATAATGCCCTTCAGATCCATGACGCTTTTCACGAGGAATGCGGCAGAGTATTTTTCATCGTGGACAGGCGCGCTGTATACGGCCATAGAGTTCCATTCGGTCATGAACAGGGGCGTATCCCCGGCCTTCTGTCTGGCCGTTTCGTCCAGCTTGCGGAGTATCCCCTTTGTCCACGTCTTGTAAATGTCCGGCTTAAAGAAATACTCCGTCAGGGTATCGCCCAGATCAACGCCGTTTTTCGCGTTGTCATGGGTGATCTTCATCATCTTAAAGGCATCCTTTACGCCAAAGGAATTGCCGAAGCCGTCGCCGGGATAGTGATGGGTCGTCAAAAAGTCAAAGGGAACGTCGTTTTTCTCACAATAGGACTTGAACGCACCCACCCACCGGCAGGCACTCGTGGACGGTCCGCCCACTCGAAGCGCGGCGTCTACATTTTTTATGGTTCTGGCCGTCGCGGCGTACAGCTCAAAATAGTCCTGCTGCTTTCCGTGGAAGAAGATCGGAAGATCCGGCTCGTTCCATACTTCAAAATACCAGCTTTCCACTTCCTCTTTTCCGTATCGCTCCAGCAGAAAGCGGATGAATTTTTCGACCAGATCGCACCAGCGCGCCATGTGCTTCGGCATATCGATGTGATTGCGGTAGCGGAGGCCGACTTTTTTCCCTTTCGCAATGGCGCTGGGCATGAAGGACAGCTCCACAAAGGGCTTCATGCCGCACTTCAACACATTGTCAAATACGTTGGCGATCTGCCGGAAGCTCAGCTCCTGAACCTTCCCGGCCCATGGCATGGCCGCGAAGTTAAAGTAGTCCGTCAGCCGCTGGATCACCAGCAGATCATCGTCAAAAATTCCATGGAAGCGAATATAGCGGATCCCCAGCTCATCATGCGCCAGCTTGACGTGCTCGCAGACGTCCGCACGGAGCATCTGGCAGGCGTGGTCGTTGCCGATGCCAAACTGCCAGGAATCATCGGTAGGAATGGTTTTTCCGTTTCGGTCGATCTGTATTTTCATGGTATTACTCCTTTTTCAGCATTCCGAACAGATGGTGCAGCAGTTTTCCTTCGTTGGCATAACCGCAAAGCGCCTCAATCATCCGCTCTGTTACAACGTCCCCTGCCATGGTCTGCAAATGGCGAAGGGAATCATACAGGACAAAGGTATTGCCGCCCAGAAGGGGCGTTTTTGTAAGCAGCCGGTAGATATTTTTTCCGCCGGGATAATGTCTGAGATCCCGCAGGAGGCAGTCCGGATCGAATTTCTCCGGCAGCGGGGTGGCGCGGATTTTTCGGGCAAACACCACCATATAGGGTTTCCCTTCCAACGGCACTTCGCAAACGCCCTGATATTCCCCGTCCAGAATCCGCCGCTCCATGCTCCATGTATCGACGATCTCTATCTGATAACCGTGGCGGCTGGGTAGGGGTCGTTCTCGCGGATGCAGCTTAAAATGCGCTGCCATCCGCTTTTCTTTGCCTTGTAGCCGCTGCGAAACAGGTTGTACTCATTGGCAGCGCTCCACCAGACGTTGGAGAACGCGCCCAACCGTGCCGTCACATAGCGGATATACTTCTCGTCCTGCACCCTGCACATGTGGGAAAAGCCCCAGTTATCTGCATCATAGGGATGAAACAGAATGATATCCGCCTGAATCTCCAGTTTCCGCAGCCGGGCGACAGCCTCGTCCAGCCGCTGAAACAATTTTACATTGGGCGTACCAAAATCATAGCGCCCCGGTTCTCCGGCAAGTGGGTAAAGCTCTGGCTATTGCTCGTTGTAGAGATACCACTTGGGAAATATGCACATCCGGATCTTGTTGAAGGACCCCTTCTCAAGCTCGGCGATCGTATCCGCCCGGACGGTTTGCGGCTGATAGATCCACGCATAGCAGGTCGTTCCTGCGCTGAAATGCCGGGTCCCATCGGCGTGCTTCAGGTACAATCCGTCCGGCATTACTTTGCCGTGACCGTCCACACCAGTGCACTGGAAAAAAACCGGTTATCCCATGCATAGCGGGCACTGGGCTGAGGGTTTCATAGGTATAGTTGCCCTCTTGCTCCGGCATAAAACGAATAAGAAACCTGTCGCCGCCGTCATAGTAGCCCCATACCGTAATTCTTGTTCCATCCGGTGCGGCAAAGCGCGCTTTCAAAGGGGTATCAAATGGCTTTCCTGCTTTGGCTTGCAGGCGAATGTCAAAAATGTCGTATCTCTGTACTTGCGTCACGTCAGTTCCTCACAAAATGGTTACAGCTTCGCTCCGTTGGTTTCAATGATGTGCTTGTACTCCCAGGCAGAATCCTTGATGATCCGTTTTCCCGTGGTGAAATCCACATACACAAGCCCGAACCGGGGATCGTAGCCCTCCGCCCACTCAAAGTTATCCATCACGGACCAGTGCTGATAGCCCAACAGGGGAATTCCCTCATTGGCCGCCCGCTTGAGCTGGCCTAAGTACCGCTTCATAAAATCGGTGCGCTTGGGATCGTGGACTTTCCCGTCCAGACTGACCATATCGTGAGCGGCAAGGCCGTTTTCCGTAATCATAATGGGCAGCTTGTATCTTTCATAGATGAAGCGCACGTTCCAGTACATACACCGCTCGTCAATGACCCAGCCCAGGGCATTTCTGGGCGTGCCGGGCGCGGGACGCTGATTGCTGCCCCAGTCGGCGTAGTTAAAGGAGGTATAGATATTCAGGCCGATAAAATCCAAAGGCTGTGCGATTTCCGCCATATCCCTTTCGTGAGAGGCATAAATGCCGTAAGCCCGGACGGGTTTGCCTGCCAGCATGGGATCCATCCACCAGCGGTTGCCCATGAGGCCGTTGCCCTCCTCCACGCTAAGCTTTCTTGCCTTTTCAATTTCTGCCGGCGTTTCATTTTCCGGAACCCAGGCGCCGGTAGAAAATGCAATACCGACTTTCACCGGCTGCTTTGCATACTGCCGGATGGCTTTGACCGACGCGGCGTGGGCAAGCATACAGTTCCGGCTCAGCCTGGACAGCGCCAGATAATCATGCTTGAAGGGGGCATGGGCGCCCTGCATATAGCCGTTCATGATGAAGCAGCCCGGCTCGTTGATGGTCATCCACCATTTTACCCGGTCGGACAGCGCTTCCACCACCACCTTGGTATACTCCCGGAACAGCGGGACGATGCCCTCCGACAGCCAGCCGCCTTTTTTGTAGACCCACATGGGCAGATCCCAATGGAAAATCGTCACCAGCGGCTCGATGCCGTTTGCAATCAGCTCGTCCACCAGATCGGAATAGAACTTCAGTCCTTCCGGGTTCACCTTGCCCTCCTCGGGAATCACCCGGGACCAGCTGATGGAAAAGCGGTAGGATTTGAGTCCCATTTCTTTCATCAGGGCCACATCCTCTTTCCACTGATGATAGTGGTCGCAGGCGGTGTGGCAGGTTTCACCGTGCTTTACCTGCTTTTTTGTCGCCATATCCCAGATACTGGGGGTTCTTCCGCCATCTTTCCAGCCGCCCTCGATCTGGGCGGAGGCAGCCGCCGCACCCCAGAGGAAATCCTTGGAGAAAGAACTGTCACTCATTTTTTCTCGCTCCTTCTATTTTCAAGATGAATCTTAACACATTTCCGGCACACCGCTGTGCTTCTGCCAGCGTAACACCATCAGGGTCAGCCAAGGAATCCACCAGCGTGTGCGCTTTCGGATCATTCTTCTTTCCAATTTCACCCGGCATCAGCACATCCACCTGAGCGCGGATTCGATAAGCATCGTTCCTAAGCTGAGGGAACTCCGGGGAATCGCTTTCCTGCATCCACCAGTCGGTGATCACAAGCCCCTGATAACCCCATTCCTGACGCAGGATCTGTGTAGCCAGCTCATAATGATAATGGCTCCACACACCGTTGACTTTATTGTAGCTGGTCATGATTGCCAGCGGAGCGCTTTCCCGAATCGCAATTTCAAAGCCCTTCAGATAGATTTCCCGCAATGCCCGCTCACTGACACGGGAATCGTTTCGGTTACGGCGTGTCTCCTGATTGTTGCAGGCAAAATGTTTGGGACACGCAGACCGTCCAGTGCTTTGAATGCCACGGATTGCAGCGGCGGCGATCTTGCCTGTAAGATAAGGATCTTCGGAATAGTATTCAAAATTTCTGCCGCAGAGGGGATTTCTGTGGATATTCATACCTGGTGCCAGCAGCATATGTATACCGAAATGATCCATTTCCCGACTGACAAGACCATACAGCAGTTCCACACCTTCCTGGTTAAAGCTGCTCGCCAGTGCTGTACCGCAGGGCAGCAGACTGACCGTTCTGCGGATCCGAATGCCGGAGGGACCGTCCGCAGTGATCATTGGTGGGATACCGCGTTTTCCCAAAGATTCCGTTACACCTCCAAAAGCTCCTGCGTTTCCGCTGACACCATAGCAAGAATTCATCTTGCCTTGTCCGTGGGTCAACTGGTCCAGTTCTTCAGGGGAAAGTTGGGCAACAAAGGAATCTATGGAAGCATTTCCGCTTATCACTTCGGAAAAGGGAATATCCCAGCTTGTTGCACATATTTCCTGAGGCAATTCCGACAGGATTATCGCTTTCAAATCTTTTTGGACAGTAGGTACCGCCTCGTAGTGCGGTTTTCCGTTGCGATTAACTAACCGGTTAAATCCGCAGCCGGGTTTGACTGCAGCCACTTCCCGAACCTGTCGGATGATTTCCAGCGTTTCCTTTCGCACGGTCAGCACGCGTTTGGTATCCCTGACATTGCTGCCTACTTCAATATGATAGTCTCCCTCTTCCAGGATAAAGCAGGATTTATGTCCGCTGATGCCGGAATCATCATAAGAGGCAAATTCACGCAAATCAATCTCAATGGTCACAGTCTGGCTTTCACCGGGTTCCAGCGTGCGGGTTTTTGCAAAACCAGCCAGCGCCTTCACAGGATTTCCGAGTTTCCCGCAGGGCAGTCCCAGATATACCTGCACAATATGCTTACCACGCAAACTGCCGGTATTTGTTACCCGTACATTCACAGTAACATTATCGTCTGCTTGTTTGGTTTCGCTCTGCGTTTCAAATGTGGTGTAGGATAAACCATAACCAAAAGGATAGAGCACCTTGTCTTTTGCAAAAGACTCGAAATATCGATAACCTACATAGATATCTTCCGTATAGGCATTGTAGTTTTTGCCACCGAAGGAACTACTGCTGGGATAGTCAGCATAATTCCGGGCAATGCAGTCAGTTAGCGCGCCGCTGGGATTTTCCTTCCCAGTGAGAATATCTGCCAGCGCAGTACCGCTTTCCATGCCACCCTGCCATGCGTAAAGGATAGCACCGATTCTATCTCCGTAGGACTCTGCCCAGCTCATGTCGACCACATTTCCGCAATCCATAATCACCGCGACCCGGTTGAAGTGCGCTGTTACCAGTTCCAGCATGGATTTTTCCCGATCCGTTAAGTAAAAGCTACCCTTTTTCAGCAGGTTTTCCCGATCCTCTCCAGCAGCTCTGCCAATGATGACCAATGCAACATCCGAATTTGCGGAAGCCTCTGCAACAGTTTTCACTTTTAATTGCATTTCCGGATGATTCATGGGCCAGTTTCCCCAGAAGCCTTCGTCCGGCTCATTTTTAGGACTTGAGCGCCATTTGTTATATCGTTGGGCTAAAGGCTCATACAAGTGGACCCCATTTTCACGCAGGCCTTCCATCAGGTTCCTGCGGTACGGCGTGATCACATCGCCGCCGCTGCCGTAGCCAACCGTAAAATAGTCTACAGCACATCGACCAAATACCGCCACTGTATCATTCGCAGAAAGAGGCAGGGTATTCCCCTCGTTTTTCAGAAGTACGATTCCTTCTGCCGCCATCTGCCGTGCCACAGCGGCAATTTCCGGGAATACCAGTTCTCCGGTGACTTCGCTCTGATTAAGTTCCTGTTCCAGCCCTGTGGATGAAATCTTCTTCATTACCCACCGAATATATCGGTTCCAGAGTCTGCCCATAATGCAAGCTACCTTTCTGTTTGGAATTCGAGTTCTAATAAATCCACCGTTCCGGCTCCACGATAACGCAGATACAGCCTATGGACGCCTATCGGGAAAGCAATTGTTTCTTCGCTGGCAGTCCAATTCTCGCTTGGAATAATCAAAATACTACCCAGCAGTATATCTTCTGCCCGCACTTCCAAAGCCCCCCTGCCGTTTCCCCGGTAAGCCACACGAAGTCCGGTGACCTTTTGAAATTCAAAATATTTATAGCCGACGTCTGTTCTGTCAGCCATATCTGCAACATAGACCTCTCCACCGGTTTCCGTGATTCTGGGCTGTGTTTGAGGTTTTCCGAGCCCAAGCTTCATTTTCTTTCCGGTGGTCAGGTTGCAGGCATAGGCAGCCGGGATTGTCCCGGTCGCACGAATGGGCTTTCCATCCATGCCTTGTGTCGTAATCTCCACCTGGGGAATGGTTCCGTCAGGCAGGATTGTGATGGGTTCGGCGCAGGCCTGCCGGGAATAATCCGTATTGTTGGTGCAGCGATGATAGAACACATACCACTGTCCATTGATTTCCTCTATTCCGCCATGGATTGTCCCGGCAGGGGCTTTGGGTATTTTATTTCCTTCATAGCCAAGATCGCTGTTCGAAATAATCACACCGCGGTAAGTAAAGTCCCGATCGGGGCAGCGGCTTGTGGCGTAGGCCAGCTCGTTGTTCTCCCCGGAGGAATAGACCAAATAATATGTATCTCCGATTTTGCGGATGGATGGTGCTTCATAAAAGGCATGATGATAAAGTTCACTGGTTTTCGGCGCTGTGGTTTTGCTGTCCAGCACGGCTTTTGGCGCCGCTTTTACCGTCATCATATCCGCTTCCAGCTCCACAACAGCGCAGGAAAGAATGCTGGGCTTTGTCGCTTTGATCTCCGAAATACTCCGCCCGAACAGCTTGCTCTGTACCCAATTATAAATTGGCGCAAACACCCTGCTTCGGAAATCCCGTGCCAGTCCCCAACCATAGTACAGCCAGATACGGCCATCATCATGCAAGACAGCCGGGTCGTTGGTCAGGTATTTCAGCACAGGCGTTCCATCCGGGTATTGAATATCTCCCAGGTATTCAAATGGACCGCCGGGGTCATCGGATACCGCCACGGACATGGGACCGAAATTCTTCGTATTGGGCCCCATGGCACAGTAGTACAGATAATACCGTCCATCGTTTCCCCGCACGCAGTCCGGGGCGTAGTAATCTACCAGCTTTCCGGGCTTTGACCGGGGATCCTGATCCTTCCGGTAGGTCACGCCGTGGCATTTCCAGTCTGAAAGGTCATGTACAGGGGCAGACCATACCGTATAGTCCTGCACGCAGAAGCGGTCGGAGTTTGCCTTGTCATGGGAACCGTAAAGGTACACCCGCGACCCGAACACATGGGGTTCTCCGTCCGGAACATATTCCGTAAGCGGTAAAATGGGGTTCATAAAAATCTCCTATCTGTATGCTTTGCACGCCTCGCTCTTGAAAACCAGCTCCAGCACCCGTCCGGCGGAGATATTCAGAGCCTCCCGGTTCAGCCTGCCCGTTTTCAATTCTTCCTCCAGTTTTTTGGAAATGGCAGCCGTGCCGGGCATGATGAGGTCGTTTCCGGCGTTGATCGCTTCCGCGTAGGAGCACTGCTCGGTGGCGTTCCAGTCGCTCATCACAAGTCCCTCGAAGCCCCACTCCTGCCGCAGCACCCGCGTCAGCAGGTCATAGGTGTTGCACACATGCTTTCCGTTCACGCGGTTATAGCTGGACATCACCGTCCACGGCTTTCCCTCGGTGACGGCAATGCGGAACGCCCGCAGATAGATCTCCCGCAGCGCCCGCTGCGACACATTGGCGGAGACCTCCATGCGGTTATCCTCCTGATTGTTGCAGCAGAAGTGCTTCTGGGAGACGCCTACACCGCCCACGCTCTGAACGCCCCGGGTAACGGCTGCCGCCATTTTGCCGGACACGACGGGATCTTCGGAATAGTATTCAAAATTTCTGCCGCACAGGGGATTGCGGTGAATATTGAGTCCCGGCGCCAGCCAGACGGACACGCCGATCTCCAGCATCTCCCGGCCAACTGCTTTGCCGATCTCCTCCAAAAGTTCCGTGTTCCAGGTCTGCGCCTGTACGGTTTCGCTGGGCCATGCGGTCATATAGCGATAGACCGTTTTCCCTTTTCCCGGGATCTTCCGGAGGAAGGGGTTCGCCTTCGCCAGCCATCCCCACTGCCAGTCCTTGGGAAGCCCCTCCGGATACCGGGGAACGGCGTTGCGCGTCAGGGTGCTGAACTGGTTGACGTTCAGCCCGGCAGGGCCATCGGCCATGGCAATGTTGGGAATGCCTTTTTTCAAAAGCTTGGTGCAGGTTCGCCCTGCCGCGCCCATGACATTATTATAGCACCGAATGTCATAGCCGCCGCCCACCACCAGCCGGAGCTTGTCCCGATCACCCAGCTGCTTCAGCACAGCCGCCGCCTTGGGAGATACCGTCTGAGAAATCGGTTTTCCGGATTTTGTGCCGATAGACTCTACCGTTTCCAGCACCCGTTCCGCTTCCACGCAGAAGCTGCCCGCCGCCGTATCATTTAGCTTGACCCGATACTCCCCGGCTTCCAGCACAAAGGCGGAGCGGGATTCATCAAAGGACGCAATATCCTCCAAACGGAAAGGGATAGACAGGGTCTGCCGCTGCCCCGGCCCCAAGCACTTGGTTTTCGCAAAACCAACCAAGGCTCTGACCTCATGCTCCAGTGCGCCCTCCGGCTTGGATACATAGATTTGCAGCACCTTTTTCCCAGAGCTCCCGCCGGTATTGGTTACGGTAAGCTCCACGCCGGACTGGGTCACGCTGTTCACTTCCACAGAAAAGTCCGTGTAGCTCAAGCCGTAGCCGAAGGGATAGCGGGGCTTCACGCCCTGCTTATCAAACCAGCGATAGCCAACATAGATATCCTCGGCGTATTCCTCGTTTTCCAGATCGCCGTTGCGGTGGCTGAAGGTATCGGCGCTGGGATAGTCGTCATAGCGGATCGTCCATGTGTCTGTCAGGCAGCCGCTGGGGCAGGTTTTTCCGGTCAGGATGTCCGCCAGCGCATTGCCGCCCTCCATGCCCCCCTGTCCGAAAAACAGCACTGCATCCATTGGGATCTCGTCCAGAATGGACAGATCCATCACGCCGCCGCAGTTGAGGATCAACATCAGCTTCTTGTAGTGTTTCCGCAGCAGCCGCAGGCTTTCGGTTTCTACATTGGACAGGAGATAGTCGCCCTTTTCCACTCTGCGATCCTTTCCTTCTCCCGCCTGCCGGGAAAGGACATAAATGGCAGTGTCTGTTTCATCCGTTAGTTCATCCGCCAGCACCGGCGTGCAGGCAGGGTATGGCATGGGATGCTCCCCGATAAAAATGAACATCTGCATGGTCTGCACCGGACTGTATTTCTGAACCTGTTTCTCAAGTCCCTGCCGCCATGCTGCAATATCCGCCTCGTATTTTTCCTGGAAACGATCCATCCACAGCGTCGTCGGAAATGCAAATCCGGCGTTTTTCAGGCCTTCCTCAATGGTCACGCTGTAGCGCTCATGAACGTCGCCGCTGCCGCTGCCGCCCTTGACGGTCATGCGGCTGCCCGCGCCGTAAAGCGCGATCTTCTGCGGCTGCATCGGCAGCACGCCGTTATTCTCCAGCAGCACGATGCCTTCTGCCGCGGCTTCGCGGGCAATGGCTCTGTGCGCCCGCTCTCTTACAGATTCCTCCGGCGAAGAAGCGCCAAGAAGTTGAAATTTCATGTTGTTTCATCCTTTCTCCGTGCGGCCGAGATCGTGTGATGACCGCTCAATTGCTCGATTGTCTCTCCATCAGGAAGGGTTAGCGTGCAGGTTGTCGAAACCGGGATGTCCAGCGTCACCCGGAAGTCGTCCTCCGTCTGCTCCCAGCGGAGGGAAATTTCACCGTAGGGTGTTCGGACGCTGCCCTGCGCCCATGTTATTCCGCCGCCGGGTACCGGCTTTACCCGGAAATGCCGGTACCCGCCCTCGGTGGGTTCCAGTCCCAGTACGCGGCGATAGAGGAAATCTCCCACCGCGCCATAGGCATAATGATTCATGGAGGGGTCGCGCACCTTTCCATCCGGTGTAATGGTGTTCCATTGCTCCCAGAACGTCGTTGCGCCCATTCTGACGCAGTAAAGCCATGATGGGCAGGTGTCCTGCATCAGCACGCGATAGGCGGTATCCACATACCCGTTATCCGCCAGTGCAAACAGGAGATAGGGCGTGCCGGTAAAGCCAGTATTCAGATGGAAGCCCTTCTCCGCCACCAGACGGTTGAGGTTGGCTGCCATGGTTTCCCGGTTTTCCCCCTGCTCCATGCCGAAATACAGGGGAAGCACATAGCCGGTCTGAAACTCCTTTTTCAGCGTTCCTCTGCCGTCCGTGAGGACGGCGCGAAACGCGCCGCAGATGCTTCTGCGCAATTCGGCATAGTGCGCTGCATCTTTCGTTTCTCCCAAAAGTCCGGCGATCTCGGCCATGATTGCGCAGGAATTGGCATAGTAAGCCGTGGCGACCCATTTACCCTTTGCCATCCAGTCCCTGACATACCCCTCCGGAGCACACCAGTCGCCGAATTGAAAGAGCCACTTCCAGATATACTTCCTCTGTCCGAATCCGGAGAGAAATGCCCAGAATTTTACTGCTTTCATGTATCGCTTCATGCAGGGATAATGCCGCTGGAGAAGCTCCAGATTCCCCCGGGCCCGATATTCTGCCCAGGGAACAAGGATACAGCTGTCGCCCCAGCAGGCGGTCGCCACTACCGGGGTCGAACAGCCATGGATCGGTACCACTGTGGGAATTCCACCGCCCCAGCTCTGCTCTAAACGCATATCCAGAAGCCACTTTTCCAAAAAGCGGCTCAGATTGAAGTTATAACACGCAGTATTGGCAAACACTGCCATGTCCCCCGTCCAGCCTTGCCGCTCATCGCGCTGAGGGCAATCTGTGGGGATGTCCACAAAATTGGAGCGTCCGCTCCACCGGATGTTGCTTTGCAGATGGTTAATCCGTTCATCCGAGCAGGAGAAGCTACCGGTTTCCTCGTAGTCGGAGGACAGCGCCAGCGCCCGCACACGAAGCAGCTCCGGGTCTATGCCCCGAACAGCAATGTAGCGAAACCCCATATAAGTAAACCGGGGAGAATAGACCTGTTTTCCGTCTTTGCATATGTAGCAGAGTTCTGCTTTGGCCGTTCGTAGGGACGCTGTGTATAGATTGTCCCCGTCCAGCACCTCTGCATGACGGACGGTAATGGTCTGTCCCCGCTGCCCCTCCAGCTCCAGCTCCACGACTCCGGCAAAATTCTGACCGAAATCATAGATCGTTTCCCCATCGCCGTTTTCAAAATGGGAAACGGGATGCAGAATTTCCCGGCAGATAACACGGCTGTTTTCCAGCGCGATCTCCGGGCGGAACGGAAGCCGCACGGCATCCGCGCGTTTCCAGCTGACTGCTTTCAGATCAGCGGAGGCGTCGTAAGTTTCCCCGTCATACAAACAGGCTTTGCGGTAATTGCCCTGAAGCGTTACCTCCCAACTGCTGTCGGTAACGATGCTTTCCGCTGTACCGTCGGTGTACTCTATAAATAACTCCAGCAGAAGTGCCTGCCGGGGTGCTATGATCTTATTTTTGTTCTCGTATGTAAAACGCCCTACCGCCCATCCGCCCGCGACAACGGCGATAAGGGTATTGGAGCAGGCCAGCTGTTCCGTCACATCATAAAACTGGTATTGCAGATTCTTTTTGTAGCTGGTGAAACCGGGGGCGAAATAACTGTTTCCGACTTTTTCGCCATTCAGCTTCAACTCATAAATGCCGATGGCCGTGGCTGTGATGTACGCCCGCCGGATCGGCTTTTCAATGGGAAAGCACTTGCGGAAGGTCATGGGAACGGGAGACTGTTTTTTGCCGAAGCTGTAATCCTTATCCGTTATCCAAGATGCCTTCCAGGGAAGCTTCAGCCGTCCGGTTCGGAAGGAAGCCGCCGCAGCGGCTTCCTGTCCGTGGTTATCCCGTACCCGTATCTCCAGCGGATATTCCGTAAAGGGCTGCAAGGCAAGACCCTTTAACGGAAACCCGGTCTGGTCGTTTCCGCAGTCAAATGTTTGACCGCAGACGGTTACTGAGGCTTCTGCCAGGCTGGTTCCGGGAACATCACTTTCCAAAGCAAACGTCAGCTCCGGCTCCAAATGATCTGTTCTGTTGTCAGCTTTGCCGTCTATTTGAATATTCCGGATTTCCAGCATGACCGATCACCCCTTATTTTTTCTTTTTGGCAGCTTTCTTTGCCTGCTTCGCCAGATATTTGGCGTTTTCTGTGTCAAAGTCCAGCCCCTTTTTCGCGCAGCGGGCCTTTAGATCCTCGATTCTGTGTTCCTCGTGGATTCGTTCGGCCGCCTCATCCTCCAGCCGCTGCTGCTCATCGGGGGCGACCCACACTTCGCCCCGGGCCAGCACCGCCTGCTTTTTTCGATCCAGCAGCTCTGTGTTGATTTCCGGCAGATACTTCTCCACATCCACAAAGGGCAGCAGGATAACCACCGCAGCCGCCAAAATAATATCGAACAAATAGAAAGACATCGTCATAAACCGGATCACTTCTGCGCTGGGTGCTACGCCGACGGCGTCCACAAAGCCCAGCTTCAGGATTCCGGACTCAAAGCCGCCGGCAAAGGGTGCATAGATCAGCCACTGGATGGCAGTAATCACCGCAACACCCATCATGCCTTCCAGACGCAGATGGGATTTGTATTCGATGCTGTCAAAGGCATAGCACATGAGCGTTGCAAAAATGTACGCATTGGGGAGCCAGCCCACCTGCCGCAGAAAGCCCGCGATCAGAGCGAGCACCAGCTGATCCGGGAACATCCAGCCAAGAACGCTTCCAAACAATGCAATGGCATATCCGGCGACCGTCAGATTTTTGATGCCGAATTTTTTGGCCATGGGATAGATGATGAATGCGCCGATGCCGGTCATGGAGCCGGTAATCACCGTGTAAATAGTGTACATCAGGGGGTTTTCTGCGCCTCCCAGCAGGAACTTGATGTAAAAATACTGTACATTGCCGCCCTTGAAATTATCCACAATGCCGCCGATTGTGGTAAGAGTCAGCAAAATCACATAGTACTTGTTGCTGAAGAGCGCCTTCAGCTGCTGCTTCAGGGGAATATTTTCTTCGCCGGGCTTGCTCTGCTCTAGCGTCACATCCTCCGTGATGCGTTCACGGGTATAGAAGTATTCCAGCAGCAGCAGCGGAATGGCAATGGCCGACAGAACCAGCATCAGCTTCGGGTAGCCGGTGATATCCTTCTCCAGCCACATGGGAAGCGCCACCATGTTCAGCAGCATACCGATAATAATGCCGGAGATCAGTGTCCAGGACATTTTCCGGATATACTGAATAAACGCCTTCTCCCTGGGACTGCGGGACGTCAGGGAACAGATCGTGTCCCGAAACAGATAGAAATAGCTGGAACCGACCGTATGATAGCAGATCAGCAGGAAGAAGAAATAGTACCAGTAGTTCTCTCCCATCGTCTTCCCGGGGAACAGGAAAATCAGGCTGCCGATGATTATGGAAATAAATCCAAAAATCAGATACCACGGACGCATACGACCCTGCCGGCACTGGGTATGCTGGATCAGCCAGCCGTTGAGAAGACCGGTGCCCATGGCAAGGATTTTTGCCACAGTCATAACGACTTCATATACGCCGCCCATCTTCATAATCATGGAAATATTGTCCACGCCATACATGGCGCCGGTCTGCTGGGTGAAAAACTTTTCAACCAGCGCCGCAATGGTATTGACCACAAAAATCAGTCCCAACGGGCCGATCAGGTGCCCCAACACCCATTCCTTTGTGGATACGGTCTGGGTGGTTGCCCGGCTGTCCATAAAGGGCTTGTCGAACAATCCGCCGCTGAGAAGCGGCTTGTGTATTGTCTTTGTTTTCATTCATTCTACCTCCAAGTATATTGTTACCGGCTCCACACCGGCTGAGTTTATGGTTACGGCTGCTTTTCCGGGCTTGCTTCCGGCTTTCAGCACGGCCAGCGCCCGCCCGCGGTAAGCCCGGCAGTGGTTTTGCAGGAAGCTCTCATCTGTTTTGTACAGGGCGCTGCCCATGCCGATCAGAGAAACCCCGCCATCGGCCAGTACTTCCACCGGCTGCTCTATCGTGGGAAGCAGCTTTCCGTCCCCATCTACAAATTCAATGGGCAGATAGCACAGATCCGTGCTGCCGGCGCGCAGCGTCCGCTTTTCCGGCACGGCGCACAGCCGTATTTCTCCTGTTCCGCCGGACAGGCTGTAGGAAGATAGCACCCTCCCGCCAGCGTCCAGCGCCTCTGCCGTCAGCGTCCCCGGCTGATATCGCGTGGTGAAGACTGCCTTGAAGTCTTTCAGCCCTTTCGTTCCGATTTCCTTCCCGTTCAGTAACAGCCGCACCGCATTCCCAGGCGCGTAGACTTCGATCGTCGCTTTTGTATCCGCGTAACCCGGCCAGTTCCAGCTGTCTGTGGCATCCGTAAACTGCCAGGAGCCTTTTGTCGGAGACTCCTTTGCGTGATTCAGTGGATGCACGCCGATAAACGGTTCCTTCCGAAGTCCCCAGACCACTTGCAGATACGCCATCGCCGCCAGAGGCTTTCCGGTCATATCGATCATCCCCTGATTGGCAAGCAGCGGCAGCCCCTTGTAGCTTTCATAGGTCCAGCCCATGCAGGCTTCCCCCAGATAATCCCACGCTGACCAGACAAAATCTCCGATGAGCTGCGGATATTTTTTTACCCGCTCCCAGTTGTAGGGTAGATCCGCCGCCATGGTCTCCGCACCGACCATCATCCGATTCGGGTACTTCCGGGCATCCGGGTCGTATCGGGAGGAAGCGTAGTTCAGCCCCAGAATGTCCAGGCTTTCAGCAGCGCCCCGGCAGGCTTTGTCGCCCCGCTTCCCGGCGGCCATAAAGAACATCAGCTTTCCCAGCTTCTGCGTCATGGCGTTGAAAAAGGCTGATCCGGTCTTTTTTTCCCGATACCCCCGCTTTGGCGGAAGCGGTTCCGGTTTGTAATCTCCCTTGTCCTTGTATACACCCATGCCCATACTGGCATAAACGTTCAGCAGCACATTCACGCCTGCTGTGACAGGGCGCGTGTTATCCAGACTGTGGACAAATTCCGTCAGCCGTTTGCAGACCTCCACGCCTTTTGGTGTCGCGGTTTCCGAAACTTCGTTGCCGATGGAATACATGATGACGCAGGGGTGGTTCCGTGAGGATTCCACCATGGCTGTTACGTCTGATCTCCAATCCGTCTCAAACCACCGGGAATAATCGTGGTAGGTCTTGGGAATGTACCATCCGTCAAAGGTCTCGTTCATCACGTACATTCCTAGCCGGTCGCAGATCTCCAGCGTGGTTTGAGAGGCCGGGTTATGGGCCATGCGGACGGCGTTGAACCCGCTTTCTTTCAGAATCCGAATCCGCCGCTCCTCTGCATCCTGATATTCGCAGGCACCAAGGACACCGTGGTCATGGTGGATGCAGCCGCCCCGGAGCAGTACCGGCTCGTCATTAACAGTCAGTCCGGTTTCGGCGCTCCAGGCGAGATTCCGGATCCCGTAGAAAATCGTTTGCTCATCCGTATCGGTTCTCACCAGAACGTGGTATAAATATGGGTTCTCCGCACTCCACAGCTTCGCATCCGGAATTTCCAAGACCCCCGGAGAGCCGGAAGCTACACGGGTATCACCGTCGTAAAATTCCACGGTCACATCGCAAGGCCGGGTCGTTGTTATCTCCACTCGCACCCTTGCCGGGTGAATGTCCAAAGTTTCCAGATGCACGCCGGAAATATGATTTTTGTCTTGGATGCACATCGTTACCGGTCTATAGATGCCGGAACCGGAATACCAGCGGCAGTTCGGCTCCAGCGAATTGTCCACCGTAACGCGCAGCAGATTCTCTCCCGCCTGAACGGCATTGGAAATGTCCACGTCAAAGGCGGTATAACCGTAGTGGTGCGCGCCGACCGCAAGGCCGTTGAGATAGACTCTGCAATTCTGATAGACGCCTTCAAAATGCAGGACGATGGATTTCCCGACCGCCGCTTCTTCCAGAACAAATCGCTTTTCATACCGATATTTTCCGCCGGGGAAATATCCGGTATTGACTCCGTTCCGACAGATTCTGTCACGGGCTTCTGCCAGCATGGCGTCGTGCGGCAGATCCGTTTCCACTGGTATGCCGTCCTCTTTGCAAAAGAACCATCCTTTGTTCAAATCAATGGTCATGGACTTCGTCCTTTCTTTAAGCAATTCCACACAGAAATCCAGAGATAATTGGGGAAGTTTGTACTCATATTATACAAATTGCCCATTGCTTTGTATTGCATAATAGTCTATAATTTTATATATTTATCTACGGAGGCGAGTTTTATGAAAAACTATCAGAATTTCTGCGAGATTTTTTATGCTTCCCACTATCTTCCCATTGCCATGTATGAAAAGGAGCACTTTGTCTGCGCCTCCGGATTTTATGAAGAAGGAGACCCTTACCCATTTGTTTTTTCCAAGATGACAGGATACAAAAGCCCTTCTGTCTATGTTTCCTCCGATACGGGGTACTATGGACTTGTAACATGCGGCGATGGGCTGCACGCCTTTGTTCTGGGGCCGGCATACAGCACGCCGGTGACAGAAGAATTCATTCGTTCCTATATTCGGAAAAACATGCTTCCCATCAACCGTTACGAGGAAGTTGCATCCTTTCTGCGCAGCATTCCCCAATACACCTATAATCAATTTCTGAATCTGTTGCTTTTTCTTCATTTTACCTTTACCGGCGAAAAACTGGATATCGGTCAGGCCTTTGGCATTACCGATACCCAGTTTCAGAAAGTGATCGCGCAGCGTCACTCCTGGCAAACCTATCAGGAGCGGGAAGAACGTCGGCAGCACGGCACCTATCAATTTGAACAGCAGATGCTGACGATGATCCAAAACGGTGACGCAGAAAAACTGGAACAGCTTTTTCTTGCCACGGCAAGTTCGCCTACGGTTCAGGAAGGAAAAGTGGCAGAAACTCCTCTGCGACAGGCAAAGAACATTTTCATCGGATGGGCTACCATGATTGGGAAGGCAGCTGCCATCCCCGGCGGCCTGGACATTGAGCAGACCTATCAGCTGATCGATACTTATATTCAGGAGTGCGAAAAAATGCAGTCTGAGGATGCCATCAAAAATCTGCAATACAATATGCCTATAGACTTTGCCCGCCGGGTCGCTCAGCAAAAGCTTCCCTCCAATATTTCACATGAAGTATACAACTGTATGCAGTTTATCAATTCCCATATCAATGAACCCATTCAGGCAGAAGATGTCGTTGCTTTTTCCGGAATGAGCCGGGCGTATCTGTTTCGGAAATTTCAGCAGGAGCTGGGAATGGGGATCGGCGCTTATATCGCGCAATGTCGCATACAGGAAGCAAAGTCTTTGCTTCGATTCACGGAAAAATCCCTTGGCGAGATCAGCAGCTATCTCTGCTTTTCCAGCCAAAGTCATTTTCAGACGCAATTCAAAAGGAACGTTGGGCAGACGCCGGTGCAGTACCGTAAGAATCTCCAAGAGCACAAAGCATGAAGCCTTAATAGGTGTAGTAAAGCCGGCCGTTCTCGTCTCTGTCCACCGACATCTTGTTTGGCATAAGCGGGTACAGTGCAACGATTTAATTTTTACCGTTGCGGATGATCTGCGCATAGGCGTTACCCCAGAGGAGCAGATGCGTCATGAGGGTTTCCCGAAACACGAAGGAACTCATCTCCGGATTCGGCTCATCATGGAGCAAGTGATAGAGCGGATGGTCAAGCGCCATTGCCTTGCCACCGCTGTCCGTGTATTTATAAAGGTGCAGCGGCAGTCCTGCGACGGCTTCCGACAGGATGCGGACGCAGGAATACACGGCGGTCATCTGCATGGCCGAGCGTTCTGTCACTGTTTTGCCGGAGGTCGTACCACCCATAAAAAAGGCGTAGTTGCTGCCAGCTGTGCGGTTTTGAGGCTTGTCCCTGGATTTGAACAGCCCTGAAAATAGTGACATAAATCCTCCTTCTGTCCTGTTTATTGGACATTGAATATGATATAATGCTTTCAGAAAGCAGATGAAAGGGTGCCTACTTATGGAATCTTCTCGTTACATAGACGAAGTCAATTGCTATCACAGTGCAGGATTTTCCTTTGACTACCAAATCAATTGGATAGTTCCGGCAATTACAGGCTCAGAGAATGCCAATGGTTATATTGTCCAGCACTTTACGCGCTTGTCGCAACCCAAAAACTCAATAGTGGATGATATTGAGTATTTTGAAGCGTGGCGCATCAAAAATGGAGTATGCCTTGACCGAGGGAAATGCGATGACGAATTCAGCGTCGGAATGAATCTGGGCTTCTGCGCATTACAAAAAGCTCTTCATACAAAGGGAAGTTTTGAGATTTCGGCTGCGGTTTATTGGATACCCGAATTTAGCCCACTCTGCAAAATTGTTGATAAGTGGTCTGATACAGCAGTAACCCAAACCGCTGGCTTAAAAGGAAGCTACGACTTTAGAGAGTTGTCCGAAGAATATCTGGTATTCCATCGGCCGTTATTTACCCATTCTTGGTCTTTAATTACAGAAGATGAAATTAAAAGCAAAGTGCAGAAAGCAATTTTTGCATATTGCCCTAACAATACGCCAAGGGATGAAGAACTAATGAACGAGAACTTGGAATATATCTTTAAAGGGCAAAGTGGGGAACTTCAAAAAATCAAAAGGCGTATTGCCAATGCCTGGCATCAGCAGTGGGATTAAATGAACAAAATCCCTCGGTTATCATAAACAGATTCGGCGGTGTCGTTGCCGCAACGGATGGCTCTATCCAGTGCCATGATTGTTGCCACGGCACCGTCGATTTTCTCTGTGGATTTTTCCTTGTCCGGCTTGATGTTTCCGGCAGGGTCGGTGCGGATGAAGATGTTGTCCATCATCCAGCGCAGAACCGGATGTCCGCCGTGGGCGATGCACTGCTCCAGCACCAGTTTCATCAGTTCCTTGGTGGGCGGGGACATATCTTTGAACCCCTGTCCGAAAGGAACGACCGTGAAGCCCATGCCCTCAAGGTTCTGCACCATCTGCACAGCACCCCAGCGGTCAAAGGCAATCTCCCGAATATTGAAACGCTCACCCAATCTCTCGATGAACTTCTCGATGTAGCCGTAGTGAACGACATTGCCTTCCGTGGTTTGGAGGTATCCTTGCCGTTCCCATACATCGTATGGCACATGGTCTCGCCGGACCCGGAGTTCCAGGTTGTCCTCCGGTATCCAGAAGTACGGCAGGATGATGTATTTGTCGTTCTCATCTTCCGGCGGGAACACAAGCACGAATGCCGTAATATCCGTTGTGGAGGACAGATCCAGACCGCCATAGCAGACACGACCTTCCAGATCGTCCTCGCTGACGGCAAACTCGCATTTGTCCCACTTGTCCATCGGCATCCAGCGCACCGCCTGTTTGACCCATTGGTTGAGTCTCAGCTGGCGGAAGGAGTTCTCTTCGCCTGGGTTTTGCTTTGCCGACTCGCAGGCGTCCTTGACCTTGTCGATACCCACCGTGATGCCGAGGGATGGGTTGGCCTTTTTCCAGACCTTTGGGTCTGTCCAATCGTCCGATTCCTCCGCACCGTAGATAACGGGATAGAAGGTATGGTCGATCTTCCGACCCTCGATGATGTCCTTGGCCTTTTGGTGGATCTCATAGCAGATGGACTTCGTATCGTTGCCGGCCGTGGTGATAAGGAAATACAGTGGCTGCATACGGGCATCGCCGGAGCCTTTCGTCATAACATCAAAGAGCTTGCGGTTCGGCTGGGTGTGCAGCTCATCGAACACCACACCGTGGGTGTTGAAGCCGTGCTTGTTGCCGACATCGGCAGAGAGCACCTGGTAGATACTGCCCGTTGGCTGATAGATGAGCCGCTTCTGGGAATCCAGTATCTTGACCCGCTTGGAAAGTGCCGGACACATCCGCACCATGTCAGCTGCCACATTGAAAACGATGGATGCCTGCTGTCGGTCGGCAGCACAGCCGTAGACCTCGGCGCGTTCCTCTCCATCGCCGCAGGTGAGCAGAAGAGCCACCGCAGCGGCAAGTTCGGATTTGCCCTGTTTCTTTGAAATCTCAATGTATGCCGTATTGAACTGCCGATAACCGTTTGGCTTAAGGACACCGAAGATACTCATGTACGCCACCTCCCATCGGGACTTCGATGATGGCGATGGACTCGACACTGTTGCCGGCAACCACGACCATGACCCTTTGCTTGGGACCCAGGAGCAGCGTGAAGAGCTTTTCACGGATGCTGACCGTTCTGCAAGCAACTACACCACCGTTTTGGGGCTTGTCCGAAACACGGATATTCAAGTTGTGTCTCACGGGTTTACCGTCCTTTCCGAAGAGCGGATTTGTTGTGCTCTTCACAGGTAGGCCACGGGAACGGCAAAACGGGACGGTCACGCGAGGATTTTTTTCAGATTTTTGATGGCACGGTCGGTGGCGTGGCTGATTGCAGTGCGGTCAACGCCTTCCTCACGGGCGATATCTGTGTATTTTCGACCTTCAAAATAGACCTGACGGATGAGGTACTGCTGCCGGGGAGAAAGCTGGTCGATGGCGGCATACAGCCTGCGGTATTCGTCTTTGGTAGCGACCTCCGCCTCAACATCGTCATCCGAGGGGAACAGTGCGTCATCCAAGTTAAAAGCGTCCAGGGAGCAATGCCGACGGACTTCCTTGTGATTGACGTTGTACTCTTGGCGGTCCAGGTCGATAATGACGGCACCGATTTCATCGGAAACCTCGACTTCCGTCACAGCTCCGTCCCGGAATGCGTACTTGATTATCATAAAAATTCCTCCGTTTTGATTTCTCGAAACGGAGGAATTCGGTGCAGCTGCTACGGGCACAGGAAAAGAACCGCAACCCAAACAGATTTCTCCGTTTCGGATTGCAGCAAACCCGCTCAAAAGGCAGCTACATTATTTACTTGTTCCGCCAGATACCGTTGAGCCATCAGTGATCAAGTGATGCGGTGTCTGGCGGTGAGCAGTTTAATGTCTTGCTCAGGGCAGATGTATCAGTCCATATCAACTTCGATAGCGTATAAGTCGCTGAATACAATGGGGAGATCACTTGAATTCAAATCTTGAATTTCATGTACTCCATAGCGTTCAAGGACGGACTTTACTCCTGCTGATCTTAGACGAGATTCAACAGCAGCGGCGCTGTTTTCAATGTTGACGATCCAGTTTTTTCGCTCGTAGCTTGTCATTGATTCTCCTTTCCGTCCTCATAGCGCTATTCGGACTAAACTTTTCCTGCCTAAGTAAACAGATTTTTTATCTCCGCGAATTTTCATGTGTGTTCGCAGAATCAAAATATGCAAAAGTGTAGAAATCTCAATCCTCATGTGCTATAATAAAATGCATAGTACTCGCATTGAGGGTTTCTGTCAGTCCGGTTTACTGACTTCATTGTAGCAAATTAGCCTACTTGCAAAGCGGACTGGACGGACAGTCACGGACACGCTCGGACAGAGAATAAATTTTAAGACTAGGAGGTAAATGAGGCATGACATTTTCCGAGTATGCTTTAGGCCTTTCCCCGTTTATTTCGTTTGGAACATCGGAATACGATTACTTCACAGAGCTTGTCGGGAATTTTGTAAAAGATGCCGCAATGGACTCCTGTCAAATGTTAAAGCGACAGCCAGATACAAAATATCGGTATATAAAGGGGAGCCGCCCCATACAGCCGAAAGATGCACAGTACCTTTATGACTACCGTGATCTGGACAAGTTCTCAAAATGGATATGGGATCGGATGGACGACTCTGACTCCTATGACAACGTGGTGGATTGGTTGGTTAAGCATGATATTGCAGCTGATGACCCTTCAACTGCCTGCGCCAAGCTGTTAGAGAACATCCTGCTGGATATCATCAATGGCTCTTCCATGCCACAGATCGCAAAAGAATCAGAAATAGATTTAGCGCTGATTGATGAAATACAGCAAAAAATAAAGTCGCTACCAAGACCGGCTAATGTGCCGGTTCCTGCAGTAGCGACTGAAGATGAGCAAAAGTATATTAGCGAACTATATTTGGCATATGGAGATGCCGAAAGCATGGACTCTTTTTCGGGGGATGACCTATCTAGTTTTCCAGATTATGCCGAGGACCTTGATGATCGCCGTGTTGACTTTTATGCTGCTGAAACTATACGACGCGGTGTGATGGAATTGGGTAGCGGTAGCTTGGCTAATCAATTTGATGTGTTGAAGGACGAAACATTCGACGGAGTAAAGGACACAGCGAAACGAACCCATCCGAACGGCTTTGAACATATGCTGGCTGTAATGGAGCAAGCAGTCGTGGCTCCGGTAACAAATTACTTGCTGAGCACATCCCCATATTGGATAAGTGGAAAAATAAAAAAGGGTGTGTGCCATCACCTCGTAAATGATGACAAACTGACATGGGTAAGGAGGAGAAAGAAGCAATGAATATTTCAACCCTTGGCTCTACATTTGAAATCTCTCTTCGTAGTCTGATCGCCGAGCAGCACGAAAAAGCCGCAGCGCTTGCCAGAAGCCGCTACAAAATGTCTGCCATGCGGCTGGAGGAAAAGCAAAAGGAGCTTTCTGACTATGAAGCCGAAACAATCAACGTCATTCGCGGTAAAAGCCGCTTGAATGTTGACCTGCTGAACAGCCTTGTTGCAAAATGCAAAGAAGAGATCGCAGAGCTTTCACAGGAGGTAGACGCACAAAAAGCCGACATGGAGCATCAACTGGAAAGCGCCGCGCAGGAACAGGCCGAATTTGAGAAACTGGAAAGCTGGGCTGATCTTTACGACAACTGCACCTTTGAAGCGAAGAAGATGATCGTATCGCAGCTTATCAAGGCCGTCTATGTGTACCGGGATTACCGTTTGGAGGTTGAATTTCGTGTTTCCTTTGATGATTTCAGACGGCTTTGTGTGGGATGCGAACCGAATGGTGGCAGAATTGCGACTGTTGAGAGCGTCTGATTTTGAAAGATACAAAAAAGTTCGGAATCTTCTGCAAAAACCAGAAAATTCCGAACATTTTGGTGGACCTGAAGAGACTCGAACTCTCGACCTCTCGGATGCGAACCGAACGCTCTCCCAGCTGAGCTACAGGCCCTTATTGACTTTTTTGGCGGCATAGATGCGAACCATCTGCCGGACGCTTGCGCTACATCCCCAAATTTGGGGGCATAGAATTGAACCGTTCGCTCTCCCAGCTGAGCTACAGGCCCATATACGATCAGTGCTGGATCAGCATTGCGTTCACAGGAATACGCCTACTGCTCAAACAGCATGAACAATTATAGTATTTCCCCGCCGTTTTGTCAAGAGGTCACGGCGGGGTTTTTACAATTTTCCTTTTCTGTGCCGCGCTTATGCCGGTTTTACCGCCTGCACGGAAAGTGTGCGCGGCGTGGCGATGGAATCGAACTGAATGATATACGCGCGTCCCTCCTGCGCAAGCCCGATGACCTCCCCTTCTCCGAAGATCGCATGCCGGACACGCGCGCCGCGCTTTACGCCGGGCGCCTCCGCAGGTGCGGTGACACGCTCTGTGCGGCCGATGTGGCACATAGCCTCCTCCAGCAGCTCCGGCTCCAGCTCCACAGCGTAATCGACGTTTTCGCGTTCCGCATTAAATACAAACCGCGACGGATAGCGGAAGGAGCCGTCGTAATTTTTGCCGGACGCGTCCGAAAGATAAAGCAGATCCTGCGCACGGGTGAAGGCGACGTAGGCCAGCCGCCGCTCCTCCTCCAGCTTTTCGCGCGTGTTGGCGCGTTTTCCCGGGAAAATCCCCTCGGACATGCCGCAGACAAACACGACCGGAAACTCGAGGCCCTTGGCGCTGTGGATGGTCATGAGCTTGACGGCGGCAGCGCGCTCTGCCGTATCCATGTTGGTAAAGAGCGCTGCATGCTCCAGATAGCCGCCCAGCGAGACCTGCTCCCCCGCCTTTCGGGCATAGTCATAGACGGCCTGCTTCAGCTCGGCCAGATTGTCGAGCCGATCCTCCTCGCCGCACAGGCGGAGCATCGCCTCATAGCCGCTCTGATTCAGCACCTCCGCGACCAGATCGGTCAGATCCATCTGCGCATAGATGGCGCGGTACCTTTCGATCAGGCGCACATACTCCTTGGCACGGCTCTGCCGGAACAGCGGCGATTCCACGTTCTCCAGAAGCGCCGTATAGAGGCTCGTATTCCGCGCGGCGGCATATTCCTTCAAAAACGCGATTCGCGTCCGTCCGACGCCGCGGCGCGGCTCGTTGACCGTGCGCAGGAAGGAAATATCGTCGCCGCTGTAGATCATGCGCAGATAGCAGAGAATGTCCTTGATCTCCTTGCGCTTGTAGAACTCCACGCCGCTGTAGAGCACATACGGCACCTTCTCCCGGATCAGCGCCTCTTCAACGGCGCGTGAGACATAGTGCGCGCGATACAGCACGCCGATCCGGGAAAGCTCTGTCCCCTGCGCTGCGAGAAAGCGGATCTTCCGCACGATCCACGCCGCCTCGTCGGCTGCGGTCTTTGCATGGAAATAGAGCGGCTTTCGGCTTTCGGGCCGGACGGCGCGGAGCTGCTTGTCCAAGCGCTCCCGATTCTTTCGGATGAGCGCGTTCGAGGCAGCTAAGATCTCCGGCGTGGAGCGGTAATTCGTGTCCAGCAGGATCGTTTTCGCATTTTCATGGCGGCTTTCAAATTCCAGCACAAATTTCACATCCGCGCCGCGCCATGTGTAAATGGTCTGATCCGGGTCACCCACCACGAACAGATTCTTGTGGTATCCCGCCAGAATATCCGCCAGCTCGTACTGATCCTTGTCGATGTCCTGAAATTCATCGACCATGGCGTATTCCAGCCGCTGCTGCCACTTTTTCCGCACCTGTGCGTCCTGCCGCAGGCAGTAGAGCGCAAAATAGACGATATCGTCAAAGTCGAGGCCGTAGCATTTGCGCTGCTCATAGAAATACCGGTACATGACCTTGTCCTTGAGCGTGTTGGCCGACGCTTCCAGCTCCCGCAGGCGCTCCGGGTTCATATCGATGAGCGTGCGCACATAGCCGCGCCCGCCCTTGCGCCAGCTAATGTAGTCGATGGCGTCCTTGACAGTCATATCCCGCGAGGTGATGCCCAGCTCCTCAAAAATTCCGCGCAGCATCGCCGCCTTGTCCTCCTCGTCCAGAACGATGAAGGTGGAGGGATATTGCAGGACGTGGCAGTCCTCCTTCAAAAGCCCCACGCAGAAGCCGTGGAACGTCGTAATGAGCGCCAGATCCTGATCGGGCAGGACGCGGCGGATGCGCTTTTTCATCTCGGCGGCCGCCTTGTTCGTAAACGTGACACAGAGGATATTCGCAGTCGAGACGCCGAGCGCCTGCACCAGATACAGATAGCGTGCGGTCAGCGTTTTCGTCTTGCCGGAGCCAGCGCCCGCGATCACGCGGATATAGCCCTCCGTCGTTTCCGCAGCCTCGCGCTGCGCGGGGTTCAGCGTATCCAGAAATTCCAGTCCATCCATAGTATTTCTCCTTCCCTGTATGCTTCTGCATTGAGCATAGCACACTATATGTCCAATATACCGGACTTTATAGGGAAGCGTGAAAAAAATCTCCCGGCAGCAGCGCTGCCGGGAGACTGTTTTGTGTTCCGTATTCCTTATCTTGTGAGGAAGAACATCAGGGTGAAGAGGATCGTGATGACCCAGGTACCCGCGTTGATCTCCTTGATCTTGCCGGTGAAGATCTTGATAAACACATAGGAGATCAGACCGAAGGCGATGCCGTAGGAGATGTTGTAGGTCAGCGGCATAAACGCAACGGTCATGAAGCCGGGAACGGCACAGGCGGGGTCGTCCCAGTCGATGTTGCGGACGTTGGACATCATGAGGACGCCGACGTAGATCAGAGCCGCCGCGCAGGCGTAGGTCGGGATGAGCTGCGCGACCGGCGCAAGGAACATCGCGATGAAGAACAGCGCAGCCGTCGCCATGGAGGCAAGGCCGGTACGGCCGCCCTCGGCAACGCCGGAGGAGGACTCGACGAACGTGGTGACCGTGGAGGTGCCGCAGACAGCGCCGCAGCAGGTGGCGATGGCGTCAGCCAGCATGGCCTTGTCCATGTTGGGAACGTCGCCTTCCGGAGTCAGCATGTTGCCGGCAGAGCAGGCGCCGTAGAGCGTGCCCAGCGTGTCGAACATATCGACCATGCAGAACGCCAGCATGGTGGTGAGGAACATGATGACGAAGTTGCCGGTGCCGTGTTCAGCGATGTACGGGCTGAAGTTGAAGCCCTCGGTGAACACCTTGCCGAACGCCTGTGCGCCGAAATCCTTGAACGCGCCGAAGAAATCGGAGGTCAGGTTGGGCGCGACATTAGTCGCATAGAACTCAGGAACGGTGATGAGGCCGATGACATAGTAGAGCACCGCACTGCCGAGCATGCCCCACAGGACAGCGCCCTTGACCTTCTTCTTGGACAGCGCGCCGATGACGAACACGGCGACCAAGGTGATGAGCATCGGGAAGATGCTTGCCCATGTGGCGCTGCCGGTAAAGACGTTGAAGGAAGCGAGGTTGACGAGCGTTGCGCCATCGTCAACGACGATGCCCGCGTTCTGCAGGCCGATGAAGGCGATGAACAGGCCGATGCCGGCGGAAATGGCCGTCTTGACCGCGGCGGGAATGGCGTCGAAGATCATCTTGCGCAGGCCGGTGACGGTCAGCAGGACGAAGATGATGCCATCGACCAGAACCAGAACCAGCGCGTTTGCGTAGCTCAGGCCGAAGCCGAAGCAGACCGTGTAGACAAAGAATGCGTTCAGGCCCATGCCGGAAGCCTGCGCCAGCGGCAGGTTGGACAGCAGGCCGATCAGGACGGTGCCGATGACGGCCGAGATCGCGGTCGCGATGTAGATCGCGCCGTAGCTGACCGTGCCGAGGCTTGCGAACATACCGGCGTTGACCATCAGAATGTAGGCCATCGCCATGAACGTGGTAATACCGGCCATGATCTCTGTCCGGACGGTCGTACCGTGTTCCTTCAGGTGGAATCTTTTCTCCATGGTGAAATCTCCTTCTCTCTAATATTGCTGCGCATCCCTGCCCAGCTCTTTCGGGAGTATCATAGCATACTTTCCCGGAAGAAAACAGAGGGTCGAAGCCTGTCAAAAATCACGAAACGCTGAATAGATTTTCATGCAAAACTGCCTTGTTCCAATATTCATGCAAAAAATCGCACAAAGTACAACAATTTTTAGGCAGATACAAAACTTTTTAGCTTTCACCATTATCGAAGCGCATACGCCGACGCCGAAATTATACGCCTGCGCTCTCGCAGGTGCGCAGGATATGCGCGCCGTAATCCGTGTTCTTCAGCTCCAGACCGCGCGCGCGAAGCTGCTCCAGCGTGATGTAGCCCATGCGATAGGCGATCTCCTCGAGACAGGCCACCTGCGTGCCGGTCCTCTGCTGGATCTGCATGACCGTGTTAGCCGACCGGAGCAGGCTCTGCGCGTTTCCGGCGTCGAGCCATGTGAAATCCTGCCCGAGCTTCACGACGCGCAGCGCCTGCCGCTCGAGATAGACGTTGTTGACCGCCGTGATCTCCAGCTCTCCGCGCGCGGAGGGCCGGATCGTCTTTGCGATGTTCGTGACCTCGCTGTCGTAGAAATAGAGGCCAGGAATGATGTAATTGGACTTCGGGTGCGCGGGCTTTTCCTCAATGGACAGCGCGCGGCCGTTTTCATCCATCTCGACCACACCGAACGGGCGCGGATCGTCCACATAATATCCGAACACCGTCGCGCCGCTGCGGTTTTCTGCGGCCTGACGGAGGCTGGCGCGCAGTCCCTCGCCGTAGAAAATGTTGTCGCCCAGAATGAGGCAGACGCTGTCGTTTCCGATAAAGCTCTCGCCGATCAGGAAGGCGTCCGCAATACCGCGCTGCACCTTCTGGATGCGGTAGGAAAGATTGAGGCCCAGCTCGGAGCCGTCGCCGAAGAGCTTGATGAACGAATACATCTCGTCCGGCGGGACGATGATGAGAATATCACGGATACCGGCCTGCATCAGCACGGCCATCGGATAGTAGATCAGGGGCTTGTCATATACGGGGATCAGCGGCTTGCAGACCGGCAGCGTCATGGGATACATCCGCGTGCCCTTGCCTGCGGCGAGAATGATACCTTTCATGTCCGGCACCTCCAAATTATATGCTGTTTTTATCATACCGGATTTCGGCGGAAAAATCTACCTCCCGGCAAAATTTATCTCACCCGAGCGCCGACCATGCCTCGCCGTCCGCATTCGGACAGGCCGTGTGGTCGGTACCGGCCTCCTGCATATCGAGGAAATACCACGCTTCTGCGTCCGAATTGTCCGTCCAGAGCGGCATCCCGATCAGCAGCGCGTCCAGCGAGGCGGGGCTTCTGTCCAGCAGGCGGTTGAGGATGCGCGCAAGCTCCGCGCGCGTCAGCGGCCTGTCCGGGTCGAATTCTGCTCCGTCGAAGCCCATGATCCAGCCGTCGCCCGCAGAGAAGGACGGCTCCAGCGCCGACCAGCCCTCCGCCAGCTCCGGGAGGCATTCCGCCGCCGTCTTCGACGCGGCAATGCGCATGAGCACCGCCGCCAGCTCCGGGCCGGTCACGCCGCCCTCCGGAGAGAACGCGCCGTCCTGCGTGCCGTAGAGCACGCCGAGATTCACCGTCGCCGTGATCGCCGTATACGACCAGCGCGACGGCGGCACATCGCAGAAGCAGGTCGGCGCGTCAAGCCCGGCGCGGCGATCCTCAGGGATCAGGCGGTAGAGCGCCTGCGCCAGCTGTTCACGGGTGAGCGCCGCCTCCGGGCGGATGGTGCCGTCCGGAAAGCCGCTGAGATACGCCGGATGAAAGACCTCGCCGGCGGCAAGAGCCTGTCCTGCCAGCAGGGCCAGCAGAAGCACGGCGGCTGCAAATCTTCGGATGTGAGAAAATTTCATTGGTACGGCCTCCTTTTTTGCCCATTGTGGCACAGGAGGGCGGCAGAATCCCGTCGCCTTGCGGCGAAGGGAAAAAATTCTGCGCTGAGCAGAGAAAAGCGTCCGGCAGCGGATGCTGCCGGACGCTGGCTTTCGATATGCGGGCGGTCACTTTTTCCTGTTGGCGGATCTGACGAGCTTTTGATAAAGCAGCATCAAAAGGAACATCGCCAGCCAAGTGCCCGGGAAAAACGGGAGCCAAATCGGATCCGTAAGAATTTCTGTAAAATTTCTTATGTCTCCTGTCATCAGCGCAAATGCAAGAGACGCCAGCGGCATGAACAGTGCAAACGACATCACCGTCCAAAGGCCGCTGAGCCAAAACAGCGTCCGCAGCGCTTTCTTCGGCGGCTTCAGCTGGCAGGACGCAGACTTTTTCTGCTCGTCCTTGTCGAGATTTTTCAGCTCCGCCCGCTTGACGGCGATCCGCAGCTGACGCTCCAGCTTCGAAAGCGTGGCCGCATCGTCCGTCTCTGTGCTCCACTCCGTTTTCCGAAGGAGGCGGCGGCCGTTGGCGTGGAACATGCAGGAATAGATGTCGCCCATCTCCTCGCCTCTTCTCAGCAGCTCCGTCCCGCTGAGCAGCACCAGCCTCAGCTCGCCGCAATACGACTCCCGACAGTGGATACGGTATGCCGTGTTCTTATGCAAGCCGACGATATAGTCCTGAAAATACGGTGTGAGCACAGTATGGTGAATGCCGCGCAGCGGCTCCCTTTTGTAAAAGTCCGGGTATGTCCCGCTGTAGCCGTAAGAATGCAAACGCCGTTCGACCGCATCGCGCACCCTTTTCAGCAGCTTCGGAGAGCACTCCGCCTCCGTACACGATGGGTATTCCGCCTGTGAGTCCGTGATCTGTTCAAAAAGCTCCCGCCAGAGCGGCTCATATTCCAGCCGGTTTATCGTCAGCGTCAGCTGGTTGAAGCGGATCTGCTTCCATTTTCCGAAGAAGCCCGCTTCCAGCTTCTCGATGCTGCGCACAAGGCCCCGGTATCCGAAGCGGGCGGCCCGCTCCTTCAAAAGCGGAAACCTTCCCGTCAGCTTTCCAAAGGCCCATGGCTTCAGCTGGTAGATTTCCCGCAGGAGCGGCAGCAACGCCCGTTCCTTTTCGTTCAGCGGCCCTTCCGCATCCGCGCGGTACAGGATCTGCTCCGCAGCGCCCCACAGTACGTCCCACGCTCTTCCATAGGCCGCCGACAGTCCCGCGCGGTAAACGCGGGACACAGCCTTCGCATCCGAAAACCGGATGGCAAACGGAGTCTGTTCGCCCTCCACTTCCGGCGACGTCTGTCCGGTCAGGATATAGTCCTTCCCATCCCGCAGCAGCTCTCCATCCTCAAAGCAGAGCGGCACATAGTCCCCCTCCGGCAGGCCGGAGGCATTACAGAGCGTCAGATGGCGCCGGTAACTTTCGCAGCCCGGGCTCTCCAATACCAGATCCACGCCGTTTTCGCCGCTCCACTCTATATCACCATAATAAAACGGATCGTTAAACAGCATATCGTGCAGCATGCTGCGCGCCTTCTCGTCCAGTCCCGCAGCTGCCTGCGCGAATGATGCCTCGCGCTTTGCCCGGATATCTTCCATACACTCACCCCGTTTCAGAATTCATAAATCGTTGTTACGGCTCCAGCGTAAAGGTCATCACGACCGGCTGATGGTCGGAATAGGCAAAGCCCGTATCGTAAACAAGGCTGCCCGTGACCGTCACATTGTCGGAAACGAGAAAGCCGTCCACGGTCAGAAGGAGCTGCCCCTCATGATACGGCGCGTCGGCGTTGCGGCACGACGGCTGCGGGTCGTTTTCATCCAGCGGCGCGACCAGCGTCAGGTTTTTCCCCTCGAAAAGCTCCGTTTTGATTGGCTGCGCCCAGGTATAGCCCTCGGTCGAAACGCCGAAGATCTCGCCGCTGTTTCCGAGCAGATCCTTGTTGAAGTCTCCGCCGCCGACGACATAGTTTCCGTTCTCATATTCCTGCTGCATATCCGCAAGCAGCATCTCCAGCTGCTCGTCGGCGATCTTTCCGTCGGAGGTATAGGCGGACAGGTGCAGGTCGTACAGGCAGAGCGTTTTTCCGTTGTCGACCGGAATGCGCGTGACGCTGTAGCAGCGGTCGAGGTCGAGGAGCTTGGTAAAGCCGGTCTCGACCGGGAGGCTCCGCCGGAGCGCGCTCTCCACCGTCAGCGACGAGACGGTCAGCAGCCCGGAGCGCGACGCGCCATGCGGGCGGACGAATGGGTAAAACAGGAACGGGGAATCATAATTGACGGCAAAAACGCTGTCGGTATCCGCTTCCAGACCGTGATAATTGCGCAGAAGGTCCGCCTCGTTCACATGATACGTCCGCGTGGAATCAAAATCGACCTCCTGCAAAAGCGTGATGTCCGAGTCCAGCGATTCGATCACCGCGCCGATCTCGTCGAGATTCTGAAGCAGGCGCTCCTCGGACCATGCCCACGATTCCGTGCCGCCGTCCATGAAGAAGCTGTAATCGTCCTCATACGCGCCGAAGCCGATGTTCCAGCAGGCGATACGGTACGTCTCCCCTGCCCGCGCCGTCTGCGTCTGTCCGGAGACCACGGCAAGCGGCTGGTTGTCCTCGATGCGGTGGTAGGCCGCGAACACATAGGCCACATAGCCGCCCGCAAGGACGAGCACGGCCAGCAGTACGATTCCGATGATTTTGAGTGTCTTTTTCATGACAGCCTCCTGTGGATATTCTGATATTCTTTATTATACAGGAAGCCGGATAAAAAGCAACCGCCGCCGGGCGTTTCGGATGATCCCCTCCGCTGCTCAATTCTTCCGTCCTCCCTTGCAAAGTTCCCGCCGTCATGGTAAACTGAGCGCAGGAGGGAAGCTTATGTCTAAATATCAGATCTTTCTGGATATCGTATTCCTGTTTTTCTTCGGTGCCTGCGCCGGATGGGTGCTGGAGCTGCTGTTCCGCAAGTTCTTTTCCGGCTCCAACCCGGAGCATAAGTGGCTGAATCCCGGCTTTCTGTTCGGGCCATGCGTGCCGCTGTACGGCATCGGCACCGTCGTCCTGTTCGGTATGTCGCTGGTCGAAGACGCCGTTTTCGGCAGCTTTTCCGGCAGCGTCGGCTATTATTTCGTGATGTTCTTCATCATGGCGCTCGTCATGACGCTGATCGAGTATCTGGTCGGCCTGCTGAGCATCCATGTCATGGGCATCCGCCTTTGGGACTACTCCCACTGCTGGGGCAATATTCAGGGCATTATCTGCCCGCTGTTCACGTTCTTCTGGGGCGTGCTTTCGGCGCTGTACTACTTCCTGCTCTATCCGAGGCTGCTGCATCTGGTGGAGTGGTTCACGCTGCATCCGCTTTTCTCCTTCATCGTCGGCATCTGCTTCGGCGTGTTCGTGATCGACTGCGCGTTCTCGCTCCATCTCGGCACGCAGATCCGCCGCCGCGCAGGTGAGATCGACAAGACGCTCTATGAATCCGTCGATCTTCAGAAATTCCAGCTCAAAATGCAGAGCCGGGCCGGCTTCTTCCGTTTGGCTGCGCCCAAGCCTCTGAGTGAACGCATCGAGACCTTCAACGAATTTCTCCATCGCCGTCCCGGCACGCCTGCGGACGAAAAAAAGCCGGAAAAGCAGCGCAAAAAGAAGTTGTAATTTGCGCTGGTATATGCTATTATAATAATAAGAATAATTATTATTAATCAGGAGGTACGCCATGTACTGTGTCAAGAAAATGACGGACGATCTCTACTGGGTCGGCGGAAGCGACCGCAGACTCGCCCTTTTTGAGAACGTTTACCCCATCCCGAACGGCGTGAGCTACAACGCCTATCTGCTGCTGGATGAAAAGACCGTTCTGCTCGATACCGTGGACCGCTCCATCGCTGATCTGTTTTTCGAGAACGTTGCGCACGTTCTGAACGGCCGGAAGCTCGATTATGTGATCGTCAATCACATGGAGCCGGATCACTGCGCCGTTTTGCAGGATCTGGTGCTGCGCTACCCGGAGGTCAAGATCGTCTGCAACGCCAAGACCGTCACGATGATCCGGAATTTCTTCACCTTCGACATCGACAGCCGCGCCGTGATCGTCAAGGAGATGGACACGCTCTGCACAGGACGGCATACCTTCGCCTTCGTCATGGCGCCGATGGTCCACTGGCCAGAGGCCATGGTCAGCTACGATGCAACGACCAAAACGCTCTTCTCCGCCGATGCCTTTGGCACCTTCGGCGCGCTGAACGGCAACCTCTATGCCGACGAGGTCAACTTCAAGACGGAGTATCTGGCCGACGCACGGCGGTATTACACCAACATCGTCGGCAAATACGGCACGCAGGTGCAGGCGCTGCTTAAAAAGGCGGCCGCCATTGAAATCGAGACCATCTGCCCGCTGCACGGCCCGGTCTGGCGGAAGGATATCGCGTGGTTCCTGGACAAATACGTCCATTGGGCGACGTATCAGCCCGAGGAGACCGCCGTTGTGATTGCCTATGCCTCCGTCTACGGCAACACCGAAAACGCGGCGAATATCCTCGCCGGGATGCTGGCCGACAAGGGCGTCCGCAACGTCAAGGTCTACGACGTTTCCGCAACGCACCCGAGCTATATCGTCTCCGAATGCTTCCGCGCCAGCCATCTGGTGTTCCTCTCCACGACCTATAACGCGGGCATGTTCGTGAACATGGAAAACCTCGTCCACGACATCGTCCACCACAATCTGCAAAACCGCACCATTGCGCTGGTGGAGAACGGCTCCTGGGCGCCGACGGCGGCAGGTCTGATGCGCGCCGAGTTCCAGAAGCTCAAGAACTGCACCATCCTCGACGAGGGCGTCAGCATCCGTTCCTCCCTCAAGGAGGATCAGCTTGCGCAGATGGAGGCGCTGGCTGACGCGCTGGTCGCGTCGATGCCTGCGCAGAAGCCCGTTCCCGCGCAGGAAAAGCCTGCGGGCCTCGTGGAGCAGAACGCGATGTTCTCGCTCTCCTACGGCCTGTTCGTCCTGACGGCCCGCGACGGTGCGAAGGACAACGGCTGCATCATCAACACCGTCACGCAGCTGACCGATTCGCCCAAGCGCATTTCCATCGCAGTCAACAAGGCGAATCTCACGCACGACATGATCGTAAAGACCGGCGAGTTCAACGTCTCCGTCCTTTCAAACGACGCGCCGTTCGCGCTGTTCCAGCACTACGGCTTCCAGTCCGGCCGGAACACGGACAAATTCGCGGGCGTTCAGGGCATGGCGCGTTCGACCAACGGCATATATTATATCCCGTACTGCACCTCCGCCTTCCTCAGCGCGAAGGTCACGCAGACCGTGGAATTTGAAACGCATACGCTCTTCATCGCCGACGTTACGGAGGCCAAGCTGCTCTCGAACGTCCCCTCCATGACCTACGCCTACTATTTTGCGAACGTCAAGCCGAAGCCCGCCGTGCTCCAGAAGCAGACCGGCTGGGTCTGCAAGATCTGCGGCTGGGTCTACGAGGGTGAGGAGCTTCCGCCCGACATCGTCTGCCCGCTGTGCAAGCACGGCGCAGCGGACTTTGAGAGGCTGCAATAAACCCGTCGCTTCTCCTGCAAGGCCTTCCCGGACGGGAGGGCTTTGCAGGCATTCTCATTACATATTCAGGAGGTTTTTTCTATGCGCGTACTGGAAAAGCTGGAGCCGCGCTCCGTATTCTGCTTCTTTGAGGATCTTTGCCGGATCCCGCACGGCTCCGGCAACACCAAGGCCATCAGCGATTACTGCGTCCGCTTTGCACAGGAACGCGGTCTGCGCTGCGTGCAGGACGCCGTGAACAATATCATCATCTGGAAGGGCGGTACGCCGGGCTATGAAAACGCTCCGACCGTGATCCTTCAGGGCCATCTTGACATGGTTGCGGAGAAAACGCCCGACAGCCCAATCGATTTCACAAAGGATCCGCTCGACCTGCAGATCGACGGCGACTATGTGTACGCAAAGGGCACGACGCTCGGCGGCGACGACGGCATTGCCGTCGCCATGGCGCTGGCCGTGCTGGACAGCAAGGAGCTTCCGCACCCGCCCATCGAAGCGGTCTTTACCATCGACGAGGAGGTCGGCATGGACGGCGCGGCCTTCCTTGATCCGGCCCCGCTTCAGGGCCGCCGCCTTCTGAACATCGACTCGGAGGACGAAGGCATTCTGACGGTGAGCTGCGCCGGAGGCGTCCGGGCAAACATGGAGCTGCCGGTGCAGGCCGCACCCTGCGCGCTGGCGTGCTGGCGCGTGACGCTGGCCGGCCTCAAGGGCGGCCACTCCGGCGTGGAGATCCAGAAGGAGCGCGGAAACTCCAACATTCTGATGGGCCGCTTCCTCCGCCGCCTGTGGAAGGCTGCGCCGGAGCTGCGCCTAGTCTCGGTCGCAGGCGGTCAGAAGGACAACGCCATCCCGCTCTCCACAACGGCGCTGTTCGCCGTCCCAGAGGGAACGGATGTCGCGGCGGAGGCCGCTGCGTTCGAAGCCGCGCTGAAAAACGAATTCTCCGTCTCCGATCCGGATGCGCGCCTCTGCGCGGAGCGCTGCGGCAATGCTGAAAGCGCCATGACGGAGGAAACGACGGCCCGCGTGCTGGACTTCCTGACGCTGGTGCCGAACGGCATTTACGCCATGAGCATGGACATTCCGGGCCTTGTGCAGACCTCCTGCAACCTCGGCGTGCTGGAGGCCGATGAAAAGGGCCTTCGCGCGTGCAGCTCGATCCGCAGCTCCGTCGGCTCCCAGAAGGAAATGCTCTACGCGCGGATGGAGGCGCTCTGCGCCCGCCTCGGCGGCAGTGTCCGTCCGACCGGCGATTACCCCGGCTGGCAGTACCGGCGCGAATCCGCGCTGCGCGAGACGATGGTCGCCGCGTTCCGCGACCTCTATGGCCGCGAGCCGAAGGTCGAGGCCATCCATGCGGGACTGGAATGCGGTCTGTTTGCCGACAAGCTTCCCGGGCTCGATGCCGTCAGCTTCGGCCCCGATCTTCTGGATATCCACACGGTGCATGAGCGCATGAGCATCGCCTCCGTCCGGCGGACGTGGGATTACCTCTGCGAGATCCTCCGGCGGCTGGATCACTGAACGCCGTCTTTCTCAAAATTCTCTGTCCCGGCGGAAAAAACTCCGCCGGGGCAGTTTTTTTCCACAAAGTTTCAAAATGATTCACAAATAGCGGGAAAAAATATGTATAATGAGTTCTGTTAAAGGATCAAAGGCGGAAAAGGAAGTGAAGGCATGGTCAACGACCCTTATCAGATTTTGGGCGTCTCGCGGGACGCAAGCGAGGACGAGATCCGGCAGGCGTATCGCCGCCTTGCCAAGAAATATCACCCGGATCTGAATCCCGGCGACGCGCAGGCCGCGCAGAAGATGAACGAGATCAACGAAGCGTATGACCTGCTGAAAAATCCGCAGGCCTACCGTCAGCAGCAGGCACAGCAGCGCGCCCAGCAGCAGGCGCGTCAGGCGTATCAGAACGGGCCGCAGAATCAGGGCTATTATAACCCCTTCGATCCGTTCGGCTTCTACGGGAGCCAGAGCGGCAGCGAGGAGGACTCCTCCGATCCGAATCAGAACACCTATTATTACTACTGGAGCAGCAATGACGACCCGAACCGGCAGCAGTATCAGTGGAACTACCGCCGTCCGCGGCGCAGTCCGCTGGGTGTGCTCGGCAAGATCGTCATGATCTGGCTCATCATCCAGTTCCTGCTTTCCATGCTCGGAAGCTGTTCCGTCCGACGCTATTATCCGTCGTATTACTATGGCTACACCGACGGCTCCGGAAGCGCCTATTCCGACGGCTACACGAGCGAAAACGCCTCCTACACCTGGACACAGACCACGGGCCAGAATGGCTCGCGGAACTAGGAGGCCGTCATGAAGTTGTTTCAGAAAAGGCAGCCGCAGCAGGCAGCTAAAGACCCGCTTCTTGAGGAACTGGAAGCGGAATACCGGAACTATCGCCGCCGCACCGCGCTGGAGCTGGAGCAGGCAAACGACGCCGCAACACGCCGCGCGGTGCTGAATTTTCTGCCACTTTACGACGATCTCGAGCGCGCGCTCCGTCAGCCCTGTCAGGACGAGGCGTACCGCCGCGGCATTGAAATGGTGATGCGGAATCTGCTTGCCATTCTCGCGTCCATGAAGGTGCAGCCGATGGACAGCCTGCACCGCTGCTTCAATCCGGCCTATCATGAGGCAGTCGAGCACATCACCGACCCGCAGTACCGCGAGGATGAGATCGTTGAGGTCGTCCGGACGGGCTTCACCATGGATGAAGAGATCATCCGCCACGCCAGAGTGGTCGTGGCAAATTAGAGGTTTCAGGAGGCATTTTCATGTCAAAGATCATTGGCATTGACCTTGGCACCACCAATTCCTGCGTCGCCGTCATGGAGGGCGGCGAGCCGGTCATCATTCCCAATGCCGAGGGCGGCAGAACGACGCCGTCCGTCGTCGGCTTCTCCAAGACCGGTGAGCGTATGGTTGGAAGCCTTGCCAAGCGTCAGGCGGTCACGAATCACGACCGCACGGTGACCTCCATCAAGCGTCAGATGGGCACCAATTACAGGCTGAACATCGACGGCCACAAATATACACCGCAGGAGATTTCCGCAATGATCCTGCAAAAGCTCAAGCGGGATGCGGAGAGCTATCTCGGCGAGCCGGTCACGGACGCCGTCATTACCGTCCCCGCCTACTTCACCGACGCCCAGCGTCAGGCCACGAAGGACGCAGGCCGCATTGCCGGACTCAACGTCCAGCGCATCATCAACGAGCCGACCGCAGCGGCGCTGGCCTACGGCGTTGACCGCGAGGAGCCGCAGAAGATCATGGTCTATGACCTTGGCGGCGGCACGTTCGACGTGTCCATTCTGGACATCTCCTCCGGTGTGATCGAGGTGCTGGCCACCGCCGGCAACAATCACCTCGGCGGCGACGATTTTGACCAGTGCATCGTGGATTATCTGGTCCGGGAATTCAAAAACGAAAACAAGGTCGATCTGAGCCGCGACCCGGCCGCCATGCAGCGTCTGCGCGAGGCCGCGGAAAAGGCCAAGATCGAGCTTTCGGCCATGACCGCAACAACGGTCAGCCTGCCGTATATCACCGTCGGCAAGAGCGGCCCGCTGCATATGGAAATTCCGCTGACGCGGGCAAAGTTCAACGACCTCACCTACCATCTGGTGCAGGCGACCCGTGAGCCGGTCAATCAGGCCATCAACGACTCCGGTGTCCGCATCTCCCAGATCAGCAAGGTGCTGATGGTCGGCGGCTCGAGCCGCATTCCCGCCGTGCAGGATCTTGTCCAGTCCATCACCGGCACGCTTCCCTTCAAGGGCATCAATCCCGACGAATGCGTCGCCATGGGCGCGTGCTTGCAGGGCGGCGTCCTCTCCGGCAGCGTCAAGGGCCTGCTTCTGCTCGATGTGACGCCGCTGTCGCTCGGCATCGAGACGCTCGGCGGCGTGTGTACGCGCGTGATCGAACGCAATACGACGCTTCCCATCCGCAAGAGCCAGATCTTCACCACCGCCTCGAGCTTCCAAAGCTCCGTGGACGTGCATGTTTTGCAGGGCGAACGCCCGATGGCCAGCCAGAACAAGGAGCTTGGCCGCTTCCAGCTCACCGGCATCCGCCGCGCACCGCGCGGCGTCCCGCAGATCGAGGTGACGTTCTCCATCGACGCGAACGGCATCGTGAACGTCTCGGCAACGGATCTCGACACCGGCAAGGCGCAGCAGATTACCATTACCGCGACCTCCAACATGTCGCAGGCCGAGATCGACCGCGCGGTGCGCGATGCGCAGCAGTATGCGGCGGAGGACGAGCGCCTGCGGGCGGAGGCGACGGTGCGTGACCGCTGTGAGCAGCTGCTCTATCGCGCCACTGGCGCCGGGAAAACTGTCAGCCGCGAGGATAAGGCCCGCGTGAGCGAGGCCGAAAAGGCCGTCCGCAAGGCAGTCAAGTCGAAAAATACGGATGAAATGCTCTCCGCAGCCGACCGGCTGGAGCATCTGCTTGACGAGCTTGGCGTGACGAATGGGAGCGGCCCCTACCGCCCGGCGGGCGGCTATGAAAACCCGAACGACGATGTGGAGGACGAGGCTGTTGACGCCGAGTATGAGTCGGTGGACGACTCCAGATCCTGAATCGGTCGAACTGCTAAATGATCATTTGGTCCTTGCAATGTGAACTTTTATAGATTCGTGAGAATCACGCGCATGAAGAACGAGACTATCTGCAAAGGCAGGACCGCATAAGAAAACAATAAAAAAAGTCCGTCGGAAGCTTCCGGCGGGCTTTTTCGCGCAGCGCCGCAGACAGATGTTTTTTCGTTCCTGACAAGCAGTTTTCCGCAGCGCTGCTTTGTGTAACGCAAGGAAAAACTGCGAAGCCAGGGGCGAAAAGGCGCTGCCTGCGGGCGTTGGTTTCTTATGCGGGGCTGCCTAAGGCCCACGCCTGTCACGACACATTTACCTGCAAGGTCTGCGGCAGGCTCTGT
>OMER01000265.1_pt1 | contig 47852 bp, 40 predicted proteins | sample 1645431 | NCBI WGS metagenome assembly OMER01 (sample SAMEA103958144, study PRJEB25191) | human gut metagenome | reverse complement strand
AAGACTCCTTGAAGTAAATAATCTTTAGTATCTTGAAGCAGTTTTTTTATTTCTAATCTAACCTCATTAGAATCAAGATAAATATCTATATTTTCCATAAACACTTGATAGCTTTTTCCTCTTTTAATTTTTCTTGGCTTTTGTTTAGTAAGGCTTTCAAATCTAACGAGTCCATTTCTTTCATAGTGAACTTCATTCTTCTGTTCTTCGTTCCATCTCTTTCCAGGCTCTTGCATCTTTTTAAGATTATCCACAATTTGATTGGTTTCCCTTGCTTTTTCTTCACTGCTCCTTTCTTTATTTGCTTTAGGTTTATTTTTATCTTTGATTAAAAATATATCGTCTAAATTTTCTGAGCTATCATTGTACGCGATTTTCTCATTTTTTCTATCCTTCATTTATTTTTTTAGAAACTCTTTTCCAATTCTTTTCATGTGTCTTCTCTTTTTTTCTTTCTTTTTCCCCTTATTTTTTGCTCGCTTTCTATTTTCCTTTTTCCTCCTATCCTCTGATTCAAAGCTAATTTTATTAAAATCTATATATTCATAAATCATTTTATCTGCTAAATCATTGTTTAATTCACTATTGAACTCCCTGTCTTCTTGCCAATCTACATAATCATAGAGAAAGAGCGTTAAATATTGTAGCCAATCACAGACCGCATTTTCTTTTCCTCTACGAGATATTGTCCTAAAAATATCTCCAAGCGGAAAATAAAGTGACGGAATAATTGATTTATCAAAAGGTCCGAAAAAGTTTCCTTCTCTTTTTCTAGCACTAGAATCGTAAACAAATTTAGCATTTGTAAGAAAGATATTTATTTCTCCATCAAAAATTTCTTTTTTTATTATCCAATCCAAATATTGAGATATTTCTTTAACAAGCCACTTTGTATTTGTTGGTTTAGTCCATAGTTTTGGCTCAAACATCTTATTTTCCTCCGTTATGTTTCTTACTTGGTGTATGTTTTTTCATTGCTCGGTTAGAATTCTTGTTGGGATTTCCCTTCCACTTTGGATCATTTTTCTTTTCTTCATTTAGTTCCCTTCCTTGCTTCTTTCTATTTGGTTTATTTATAGGACCTTCTCTATCACTAAATAACCAAATTCCTCCTGCAACTACCAAAGATACCAGAGCAACGACTCCAAGTCCAATCGCTACAGGTGGCACTTCTAAACTTTCTCCCGCATCTTCGGCTGTCAATAGTCCAAAACCTAATGCTGGCGCCCAAGCTGCACCCTTATTCCCGGTTTTTGGCAGTGAGTATGTACTGGCTCCACTATAATAATTTTCTTCTGATACAAGTTGAGCTTCTTTAGAATAATAAGCAAATTGTGGAACATAAGTCGGATAGTAAGCACCACTAGAATTACTATATCCTCCTCCTGATGAATAACCATTACCGCCTGAGTAAGAAGTGCCTCCACCGTAATAGCCATAAGTTGGTGCATAATAAACAACTGGCGCAATGTAATTCGGTACATATTCATAACCATTGACATAGTAAGTCGTCGCATAAGGATTGCTCGTATTATAATAAACGATTGGTGGGACGTATTTATAGTAAACATTAAGCGTTTCATCGTATTTTGGATAAAATCCTGACCGTGTCGTGCTTCCTTCGATATAGTAATTGCCAAATCGATAAGGCACATTGACCGAATATGGCTTGTTATAAAGTCCCGTGGTTAATTGTTGTCCTAGATAGGTACCGTCCGTACCATAGTAATCATAAGTGACGGTACTTTGGATGTGATAATAATCACCGACTATTATTGTGTTCCCATTTCTGTGCTGACTTTCTTGTCCATAAGCATAATGTGGGAATTTACTGGCTGGAACATTCCAAGAAACATTTGGAAACCAGATAAATTGATGTTGGGGAACGATAAGCTGATTGTTTTCGTCCGCATCATAATAGTTAAGATAAACAATATCACGAACTTGTGTGGTTAAATGCGCTTGAAGCGCCGAACCAAAGAGGTCATAGCGAACCCCTTGCGAATATTGATAAGAATCTCCACTACGTACTGGTGCTGGGCTGTAAAAATCATAGTCAAAGTTTGACAGAAAACCGACACCCAGATAACCGCCATAAGGGAGACTAGCTTGACCATTCAAGTCGGTATCAGGGCTTGTCGTATCATAAATAACACCACTTGAATCGGTCGCAAGATTAGTGGTCTTTGGAATGACCGTTAAAAGGTTGGCAAGATTGGTCTTGAATCCTTGTGCCATATCAATATCCGTTGTGATAAAAGAGGCGAGAACAGGGATTTGAAAATTCGTGTTATGGGCGACGATTTGATAATTGAGGTTGACATTATTTGCCCCGTAGTAGAGGGCGACAATCGAGTTTCCGTCGGAGTTGGCAATGTTTTGTTCGCCTGTAAAAGCCAATCCAATCGGACAGTCAGACGTACTTTCTTTGGGGGCTTGCCAGCTTGATTCATCTGTTGAAATGACTTTGTAGATCAAATCTAGATTGGTTCCGGCTAGGGTCCTTCCAACATTAGTAATTCGTCCAGAATCTCCTGCATTCATAGTATAAGTGGTCGCAGGTATGGTCGGGCCATCCGTTTGTCCAAAGTTTTCAGTACTGATTTGATCTGTTACCTGACCTGTGATTGGAATAACCTCTGTATTTGCCGACCAATGAAGACCATCAGGCGTTAAAAAGTTATTTGGCACAAGGTTGTTAGCCTTGATTGTAATACTGACATCATCCAGTGTGGACGGACCCGTAATATCATTGGCGACTGAACCTGTCGCAGAAATCGAGCTTATGACAGGGTCTTGACCATTGGCTTGGCTGGCAATTGAACCATTTGTGAGAGCAGGACTTATGATTTTTCCGCTCGCCGATAGGCTTGAAGCAATTGTGACATTTGCTTTTGATGAATCAAGAGGAACACTTGGGGCTTTTGAAGTTAAGGCCTTTGAACTCAATGAAGCTGAAACCTCTGAAGAATTAGAGCTTGCTTCTACACTTGAAGTCTGAGCCGAACTGGTTGAAGATGATGAAACTGAACTGGCATTTGGAGCGGTGCTTGCCTGTGAAGTGATTGAGCTTGCCGCTTTAGTTTGCATTTCTGCCTGTGAACTTTCTGTATTTCCTTCGGTTGTCGAATCAGACACGGCAAGAGAAGAATTTACAGTTGGATTGGTGACAGCTTCTGTTTGGTTTGGTGGGGTAACAGCCGAATTTTCATCAGCCTTTACTGCTAAAGGGTGACTAATCACTAACAAACTTAAAAGAATTCCAGTGCTAAGTAACCAAAATTTACTTGATGACTTCATCTGAAAGTGCTTTTTCTGATTTTCCAATGCAAAACCTCCTTTTAGTGAATGTTTTTTGTTTTCTGATTATTTAACATTATACGCTTAATTAGAAACTTTGGTAAAAATAAAGTAATCATTTTAACTTAATTTAAAAACAAGACTTTTAGAATACAAAAAAGCCCACCAAAAGTGGTAGGCTGCTCTTTCACTAAAGCACCAAAACATCATATTCTTGCACTTTTACACGCTCTTTTAGATTTTCTTATCATCTAAAGCAAAAAAGCCATTATAAAATGACTTTTTCTTTTAAATCAATCCTTTAGCTTTCAAATATCTTTCTGCTACTTTTGCAGCATCTTCTTGTTTGACATTAACATCATAATTCATCTCAATCATCTCTTGGTCAGTAATTTTTCCTGACAGTTTATTGAGAATCTTTTTGAGTTCAGGATATTTTTTTAATAAACTTTCTTTCATCAATGGTGCTGCTTGGTAAGGTGGGAAAAGATTTTTATCATCTTTCAGGACAGTCAGATTATATTGCTTGATTTGACTATCAGTAGAATAAACCTCAGCGACATTCACAGCACCAGAATTTAGTGCTTTATAAATTAAACTATTTTGCATGGTTTTGACATTTAAATCAAGATCATAAAGCTTTCTCAAACCAATATTTCCATCTGAACGATTAGCAAACTCAACGTCAAAGCCTGCAGTTAAACCTGAAACATTCGCTAAATCAGAAATTTTGGTGAGCTGATGCTCTTTAGCAAAATCAGATTTGACGGCAATTGCATATGTATCTTGAAATTTCATTGGGGACAGATATGTAAATTGATTAAGTTTTTTTATTCCTTCTTCTGCCTTTTGCCAAACGACATTAGGATCAGTTGAACTCACTGGATCTTTCAAAAATGTTGAAGTAATGGTTCCTGTGAATTCAGGATATAAATCAATTTTTCCAGCTTTCAAAGCATTATATAAGAAAGTGGTATCACCAAAATTAGATTTTAAGTTCACGCGAATATTACTATCTTTTTCAATCATTAGTTTATACATGTTAATCAAAACATCAGGTTCTGCTCCCAATTTACCAGCAATTGTAATTTGTGGATGATTAGAAGTTTGAGGTCGATAATAAGAGCCTCCAAGAACGAGTAAGCCAATGAAAAAACTGATGAGAATTGTTTTTATCTTGGCTTTTTCTAAAAATTTTAAAAGACTACTGAAAATAATCGCTAAAAGTGCTGATGAAATTGCTCCAATTAAAATCAATGAAACATCATTCATATTGATTCCGAGCAGAATAAAGTTCCCTAAGCCTCCAGCACCAATCAAAGCAGCTAGTGTTGCGGTACCAATGACCATAACTGTACTCGTCCGAATTCCTGCCATGATAAAGGGCATCGCTAATGAGAGCTCAAATTTCATCAATCGTTCTCTTCGATTCATCCCAAATGCTGTTGCAGCTTCGATTAAAGAAGGTTCAATTTGCTCTAAACCAGTATAAGTATTTTGAACAATAGGGAAAATCGCATAAACAACAAGAGCGACAATTGCTGGTAAACTTCCGATTCCGATGAATGGAATCAAGAGTCCTAGCAGTGCCAAACTAGGTATAGTTTGAAAAATTCCGGTGACTTGCAAAACTGGTTCAGCAATTTTGGGAAGACGTCGTAACAATAAAGCTAAAGGAATCGAAATCAGAATTGCAATAAAAATTGAAATTAATGAAATCTGGATATGTTCTAAAAGCGCCTGCCAAAATTGGCCTTGCTGGCTTTGAAAAGTTGAAATTAGCTGATTCATTTGTCACCTCCTGCGATATAGCATATAATATCATCTGAGGAAATTGACTTGCCCTTGTATTTTAAAACTTCCTTATCAGAAAGACGATTAATTATTTCCGAAATAGCCGTATTGTCAGCAACTTCTTGCGCTTCTGGATTTACTGACAGCTCTGTCAGTAATAAATTTTCAACAGAAACCGTTGATAAATTCTGACGGTATTCTTTAAAAAATGTTTTAACAAAATCATTTGCCGGATGTTGATAGATATCTGCTGGTTCAGCAATTTGTTGGATTAATCCATCATTCATTACAGCGACTCTGTCAGCTAAATAGAGCGCTTCATCTAAGTCATGTGTCACAAAGACCACTGTTAAATTCATTTTTTTCTGTAAGTCTTTGATAAATATTTGTAACTGACGTCGTGAAATTGGGTCAAGTGCTGAAAAAGGTTCATCCATTAAGACAATTTTGGGATTTGCGGCAATGGCCCGTAAAATTCCTACCCTCTGTTGCTCACCCCCTGATAATTCACTAGGTTGGCGTTGAGCGTAATCTTTAGGATTCAAACCAACTAAATCAAGTAGCTCATTGGTTCTATCAGCAATTTTTGCTTTATCCCACCCCTTCATTTCAGGAATTAAAGCAATATTTTCTGAGACAGTCAAATTAGGAAAGAGAGCGATTTGCTGCAGCACATAGCCCACAGATAAGCGCAATTTTCGTAAATTTGCCGTTGATATTTCTTCATTATTGATTAATATTTTTCCCTCACTGTGAGTGACTAATTGATTAATCATTTTTAAAGTGGTCGTTTTCCCACTTCCACTCGGCCCCACTAACACAAAAAACTCTTGGTCTTTAATTGTAAAATTAGCATGATCAAGAATTTTTTTGTTAGCAAAAGCCTTGGACACATTCTGGAATTCAATCATGAATGTCCTCATTTCTATCAGTAAAATTTACTGACAGCTTGAAAATAAAGTCTGTCAGTAAAAAATTTATTCTGCCGTAACTTATTGTTTCTACTATTATAATGTCGGTAGTAATTTATTTTCTGTCAGTAAAAATATTCTAAGTCACTAGCCACTGTTGGATAAGTGAAAATCATTTTTTCAACATCCGCCAAAGTCATTTTTTGTTGAATTAAAATATTAATTAAATTAATCACTTCATCAGCCACTGAACTTACCGTTGATGCCCCCACGATTTCTCGCTTTTCATTGAGTGCAACTTTTAATTTTGCCAAGGGGTCATTAATTCTTTTATAAGTATACCAAGAACTTAAATCTAAAGTCTTAGTATGAATCCCCTCATCTGCCAAATGGCCAACCTCAGCCAGTTTTGCCGTTCCAAAAATGATTGTAGGAATTGCTGGATAAGCAATTTTTTGCGGTTCATCCTTAACTAAATTTTCACCTAAATAAGCTCCTTCAAAAGAAGAAACAGGCGTCAAATGAGGTTGATTTTTAGAAAGTACATCTCCCATCGCATAAATTTTAGAATTGCTTGTTTGTAAATATTCGTTTACCTTAATGCCTTTAGCATCCGTTTCGACACCTACTTTTTCTAAATTTAGCTTATCACTATTTGGCTGACGGCCTACTCCCGCAATCACTAAGTCTGTTTTATGTTCAAAATCAGTCCCGTCAGTCAGTATAAATCCGTCAGCAACTTTTTCGACTTTATCTACAGAAATATCCTCGATAAATTTAATACCTTGAGCTTTAAGGTAATTAATAAATTCTTGCCCCATTTCTTCATCAAAATGAGCAACTTTCGCTTTTTTACGTGAAATAATAGTAACATCGCTTCCAGCCGCTTTAGCAATTTGAGCCAGTTCTAATGAAATTGGCCCACTCCCTAAAAAGCTGATTTGAGCGGGAAATTCTTCAAGCGCTAAAAAATCATTACTTGTTTTTAAAAATTCTTTTCCAGCAATATCTAAAAGACGTGGACGGCTTCCTGTTGCGATAATGTAAGTTTTAGCTTGATAAGTTTTCCCTTCAACTTCAAGCTCTCCTTGGTCATTAAAAGCGGCACTGCCATATATTGTTTCTATCCCAGCATTTTTCAAACCAGCAAAAGTTGATTTTTCATAAGGGTCAGTAATATTTAGTTTACGACTTTTCAGCCCTTTCCAATCAATGTTTAATTCACCAGAAATACCCTGCCCTTTTAACTGTTCGACACGACTTTTGGCTTCGACAACTGCCATCATCATTTTTGTTGGGTCACAACCATAGTTTGGACAAGTTCCTCCCCATTTATCATTCTCAATAATTCCGATTTTGTTATCTTTAGTTTTTAAACGATAAGCTAATCCTAGTCCACCAGGTCCGGCACCAATAATAATATAATCAAACATTCTTTAGCCTCCTAATTATTAATAAATCTTTAAAATGTACTCATGATACAACACTTTAGCTTAATTCTACTTTTTTTCTCTAAAATAATAAACTATTTTGCTTTATATCGAAAAAATTCAGTAGCCTAACTACTGAATTATCCTTCATGAAATTGTTCTTCAATGTCCAAATTATAAGAAGCTTCTGTTGCGACTTTAATTTGAATCTCTCTCTTTTTTCTTGGTAAAAATTTTCTAATTTCATCATCATTGTAACCAACTTGTAGTCGCTTATGATCGACAATTAAAGGTCGACGTAAGAGCGTTGGATTTTCTTCAATTATTTGAATCAAATCATTTAATTTAATCGTTTCAAAATCAATATTTAATCGTTGATAAGCTTGACTTCTTCTAGAAATGATATCTCCAGTCCCTTCCTCAGTCAATGCTAAAATTTCTAATATATCTTCCTTACAAATTTGACTCGTAACCAAATTTATTTCTTGGTAAGCAAGATTTTGTTTCTCCAACCATTCTTTTGCTTTTTTACAAGAGCTACAAGATGCTACTGTGTATATTTTTATCATAGTGTTCACCTCATTTTTTTCTTATGGCTTTCTCATTTATATCTTAATTATATTTTACCATAAAAAGACAATTTGTAAAGGGTATCATGAGGAAAAGATTAGGGATTAATTTATTTTTAACCCAAATGAAAAAAACTGCAAAAATACAGTTTCTTTCATTTTATTTATAAATTCGTTTGATTCTATCAGAAAGTAAACAAAGCACTTCATAATTTATCGTTCCACGCCAATCAGCAACATCTGTCGTCGTGATTTCATTAGTCTTATCACGACCAATCAGGGTAACTTTTGTTCCTAGAGGATAAGATTTATCAAGTTTTATCATCATTTGATCCATACAAACTCGACCAACAATCTCACAAAATTCTCCATTTACCAACACTTTGAAGCCTTGCATTTGACGAGTCCAACCATCAGCATAACCAATTGGAACGGTTCCAATCCATGTTTCTTCACTTGTTTCATAAGTTGCACCGTAACCAACTGTTTCGCCTGCCGTTATTTTTTTAATATGAGTCAATTCAGAAACTAAAGAGAGAGCAGGTTCGATTTCAAAAGGAAGTTCCAAAGTTTTACCACTTGGATTCAAGCCGTACATTGAAATACCTAAGCGTTCAATAGCTTGAACCTGTTCCTTATGCCATAATGCGGCGGCCGTATTAGTTGAGTGAACAAATTTTGGTATACGTGATAAGCCGGCCATAATTTTGTTAAATCTTGCCTGTTGATCTTTAAATTTTGTATCATCAGCCATATCGGCGGTCGCAAAGTGAGTGAAAATCCCTTCAAAATTAATCGCATATTTATCAGCAAGTTCAATCATCTGATTCGCTTCTTCAACATCCCGAATCCCAATCCGCCCCATACCAGAATCTACACCAATATGAATTTTTAAATCTGAAAGTTCTGCTTCTTCTTGAACAACCAATTTTAACCATTCTAAACTTGGGGCAGTAAGACTGATATTAAGAGCAGCTGCAATATCAACATCTTCTGGAACAATTCCTGATAAAACTAAAATTGGTTTAGTTACCAAATGATTCCGTAATTCAATTGCCTCATCAAGGTTTGATACACAAAAACCGCCTACCAAATCGCTCACCGCTTTAGAAACCTCAACCGAGCCATGACCATAAGCATCTGCTTTCACTGCTGGCCAAATCTCCGCGTTAGGGTGAATATGCTTTTTAAATTTTTCAATATTATTTCTAATCGCCTTTAAGTCAACAATGGCTGACGTATTGCGATGTGGAGAAGTTTTCATCTTTTAAACCTTCCTCTAGTTTAAGCAAAAATTTTTATTACTTCTTAATTCTTTTCCAAAACAACAAAAGCAACAGCTTCTAAATTACTATGCGAGATAGATAAATGAACCTGTCCATCAAAAGGATGTTTAGTAAAAAAGGGTTTTCCTAATTCATCATTTTTGATTTCAAGGTCATGCATGCCCAAAGCCTTACCAAATCCCGTACCGTAAGCTTTAGAAAAAGCTTCTTTTGCTGCCCAACGTCCCGCAAGAAATTCAGTTTTACGAGCGGTAGATTGAAAACTATTATATTTTTCTAATTCCACTGCCGTAAGAACCTGTTCCACAAAACGTTCAGAACGTGTCAGTGCTTTTTGAATTCGAGAAAGCTCTACATTATCAACACCTGTTCCAAAAACCATTTTTCCACCTCTATTTATGGAATAAAAGGTTAAAATCTGGCAAATTATGCCAGATTTTTAAACCCTTAAAAGTTTAGTAACTAAACTCTTTAATTTTATAAATTACTTTGTAAGTTCATAAATTGCTTCAGCATAAATTACTGCCGCTTTATAAATATTTTCAACAGGTTTCATTTCATTAGCTTGGTGCATTGAATCAGGCTCCCCTTCAAACATCGCACCATAAGCAACACCACGTTCTAAAAGACGACCAAAAGTTCCACCACCAATGATTGTTTCATAACCTTTGAGGTCTGTGTGTTTTTCATAAACATCAATCAATGTTGATACAAGTGGGTCTGACATTGGAACATAATGTGGAACATGAAGATGTTTTGAAAGTTCAACTTCAACAACACCATCAAGTTTAGCAAGAATTTCTTGCATACGTTCTGGACTATTTCCTTGTGGGAAACGGAAGTTAAGCGCGATTTTACCTTCAGAATTCTCATCAAATGACCAAACACCAGCGTTCATTGAAGTATTACCCATTAATTCATCAACATAAGCTGTTCCCAATTTTTCACCTTCATGGTCTTCAAGAAGTTTTTCAGCTCCAACTTTAATGAAAGCAGCAGCACCATCAGCAAAATTAAATTGGTTCAAGAATAAAGTAAGGTAAGTTGCTCCATTTACACCTTTTTCTGGCATCGCACCATGTGCTGATTTACCATAAAGTGTAATTGTCGCTTTTCCAGCACTTTCTTCAAGGTCAAAACGAAGATTTTTGCTTGCATGTTCAGCTACGAATTTTTCAAGTGCAGTTTGTAAATCTTTAGCACCTGAAATTATTGCAGTTGCAGATTCTGGAACCATATTTTCGGCAAGACCAGCTTTAAAACTGTGAAGAACAACTTCTCCAGCATTTTTACCTGCAAAATGGAGATATTCTGTAATATTTCCTTTTTCACCATTGATAATTGGGAATTCAGCATCAGGTGAGAAACCAAAGTCAGGCAATGGCAATTCACAATGTTCAAAATAGTAATCCATATCTGCCCAACCAGTTTCTTCGTTTGTTCCAACGATAAAACGGATTTTTTTGCTTAATGGAAGATTGAGTTCTTTCAAGATTTTAAGGGCATAGTAACATGCAACAGTTGGACCTTTATCATCAGATGCTCCACGAGCATAAAGATTTCCATTACGAATTTCTGGTTCAAATGGATTTGAGTCCCAACCAGAACCTGCAGGAACAACGTCTAAGTGACCGATAATTCCAAGAACTTCTGCATCATCGCTTGCACCATTTTCGTATTCAAAATGTCCAACATAATTATCATAATTTTTAGTTGTATAACCATCACGTTCAGCAATCTTCAAGAATGCATCCAATGCTTTTCTTGGACCAGGACCAAATGGATTTTCAGCATCTGCATGTTCCATATCCATTGCAGAATCAATGCGCAAAAGGCTAAATAAATCTTCCATCAAAGCGTCTTTACGCTTTTCAACTTCGGCTTTAAAATCAATAGTTGTCATAATCTTCTCCTTGAAGTAGTATATTTATCTATTATACCAAAAATTTGGTTTCGATGGTTACTCCACTATTTTAGCAGATCAATTTTCTTATTCTTCTTATCTAAAATCTCAAACATCTTCACTTGTGGCCCAGCAAGTGGAATTTGTGAACGACTTACTTTTGGTTGGCCATTTTCTGTCAGTACTTTTGAATCAAAATGAACCCACATTTTGTCTTCTGATAATAATTCGTCAGCAACTTCAAAAGTCTCTTCTGGTTTTAATTTAATGATTGCCAAATGCCATTTTTGATGAGAAAAAATGTGAGTAAAATTAGCTACATATTCCATTTTTGAAATACTTTCCGGAAGTTCTGGAATGACAATATTTTTACTGACAGAGCCGTCAGTAACCATTTTTTCAAAATCTGCTGCTGGTAATTCTGTCAGTGGAAATGTCCACATGTCTGCTAACAAGCCTTTTGATGGACGCTTTTCTAAATAATATTCACCTAATGAATTTTCTAAGGCAAAGGCTGTAAAATACAAATCTTTTTGTTTTATCTTTTTTGTTTTTACTGGATAATTTAATTGTTTTCCTGACGCTGCTGCTGCACAATAGTTTAGTAAGGGACAAACTTCACATTTTGGACTCTTTGGGCTACAAACTAAAGAACCTAAATCCATCAACGCCTGATTGAAATCACCTGGTCTTTTTTTACTGATGAGCTTTCTTAGGTAGCCATCAAAAATTTTCCTTGAACTGCTTTTAGAAATATCACAATCTAATTCAAAAACTCTACTGGTCACGCGCATTAGATTTCCATCAATTGCAGGCTCAGCGAGTCCAAAAGAAATTGAAGCAATTGCAGCGGCTGTATAAGGTCCAATTCCTTTTAATGATAATATATCGGCTAGATTGTCAGGAAATTTTCCATCATATTTATCAACAACTTCTTGCGCTGCGATTTTTAGATTACGAGCGCGAGAATAATAGCCCAAGCCTTCCCAAAGTTTTAGCAGTTCAGCATCATCAGCTTGAGCTAAAGTTTCAATCGTCGGATATTTTTTCATGAAACGTTCATAATATGGCATGACAGTTTCAACCTGTGTTTGTTGGGACATGATTTCTGAAATCCATATTTTGTAAGGTTCAGTTGTTTTTCGCCAAGGGAGTGGCTTTTTATTATCATCATACCAAGAAAGTAAATCTTGCTGAAATTCCTTTATTTGATTCTTAGACCAGTCCATCGATTCTCCAATTACTTTCTTAATTCCTAGTTTGTCAGTAAATATTTACTGACAGATTTTCAATAACTACTTTATTTTACTGACAGAATTTCTGTCAGTAATTTTTATGTTTTTTCAAGAATCAAAAGAACTGACAGATTTACTGACAATTCTTTTGATTACTTTATTTTTTACCTTCTAAAAGAGGAACATTATCCTTGAGTGATTCCCAATTTTCATTTTCTTGAATTGGTCCAGACAAAGTTGTTTTCACACGTTCTGCTACTTCATAAGGAATGCCAGCTTCTGCCACTTCTTGTACACTTGCCTCTTCAATTGCTTTCAAATTTTTGAAAGTTGTCAGTAACTTTTGTTTTCGTTTTGGACCAAGTCCAACAATACCGTCCAATTTACTTGAAAATGTATTTTTACCACGTAGTTGTCTATGGAATGTAATCGCAAAACGGTGAACCTCATCTTGAATTCTTGTCAGCAAAAAGAATTCTTGAGATTGTCTCGACAAGGGAACCACGTCTAAAGGGTCACCAAAAAGTAATTCTGACGTTTGGTGCTTATCATTTTTTTGCATCCCAGCAACCGGAATCGATAGCCCAAGCTCTTTTAAAACTTGCTTGGCAATGTTAACTTGACCAGCTCCACCATCCATTGCAATCAAATCAGGAAGAGCTGTTTCTTCTTTTAAAGCTCGTGAATAACGTCTCGTCATCACCTCGCGCATTGAAGCATAGTCATCAGCACCAACCACTGTTTTAATTTTATATTTCCGATAATCTTTTTTTGAAGGTTTTCCATCAATAAAAACAACCATTGCAGATACTGGTGAAGTCCCCATAATATTTGAATTATCAAAAGACTCAATTCTTACAGGTTTTGGTATTCCCAAAATTTTACCCAAGTTTTCAACTGCTTTAGTCGTTTTCAAAATATCACGCTCAGCCACATCAAATTTCAATTGTAATTGACTTTGAGCATTCTTAGTTGCCATATTAACCAATTGCTTTTTCTCACCACGACTTGGTTGAACAATCTGTGTTTTAGCTAAAAGTGATGATAAACGTTTTTCGGCTGATAATTCTTTATCAAGTTTAACAATTGATTGCTCAACATCTTTTTGATCAGAAAATTTAAGCGTCTTGGCCGTAAAAACTTTTGCATCGACTTCTTTAGCTTGAGCTTTAGTTAATAAATTTCCCTCTTGGCTAGCTGCAACTACTGCTTCCACAGATTCCTTATCGATGTCTTGCGGAATAAAAATTTCCCTTGGCATCATATGATTATTATCTTGATAGAATTGTCCAATGTAAGTTAAAAAATCCTCTTCAGCATCATTGTAGTAAGGAAACATATTCACATCACGCTGAATCAATTTTCCTTGGCGCACAAAAAATACTTGGACACACATCCAGCCTTTATCAACATAATATCCAAAAACATCGCGGTCTTTCAAATCTTGATTCATCACCCGTTGTTTTGTTCTTAAAGTTCCAATTGCCTTAATCACATCCCGATACTCAGCAGCTTGCTCAAATTCCATATTATCAGAAGAAATCATCATTTTTGCTTCAAGTTCTTTAACAATTTTTTTATCAGAACCTGTCAGAAATTCCTTCACTTCTTGAGTCATATCCTTATAAACTTGAGGATCAACATGATTAACTACTGGACATAAGCACTGATGAATATGAAAATAGAAACATACTTTTTTCTCGTGTAAGCCACATTTTCTAAATGGAAAAATTCGGTCTAAAAGGCGTTTAACTTCATTGGCAGCTTTGACATCTGGATAAGGTCCAAAATAAGTCGCACCATCTTTTTGAACTTTACGGACGACCAACAAACGAGGATATTTTTCATTTGTTATTTTTAGGAAAGGATAATATTTATCATCCTTAAGCATAATATTATATTTAGGCTTATAACGTTGAATGAGATTGATTTCCAAAACTAAGGATTCAATATTTGAACCTACAACAATCCATTCCAAATCTTCAATTTCAGAAACTAGTAATTCTGTCTTGGTATTATGAGAACCATGAAAATAAGAGCGCACTCGATTTTTAAGATTCTTTGCCTTTCCGACATAAATAACTGTCCCATTTTTATCTTTATGTAAATAACAGCCAGGACTATCTGGTAATAGTTCTAACTTTGCTTTTATCGTTTGATTCATATTGTTTATTATAGCAAAAAAATGTAGGAGCTGCTCTTGTTTTGGACGTTTATAAAACAAAAAATGACCCATTTACTTGAGTCATTTTCACTTGTTATTTAGTTCCGCCTTCATTATCAGCTTCACCACTTGCCCAAACTCGATTAGCGTAGATTGCATTGAAGAGCAGGGCTCCTTGTAAGGCAACCTGCGATAAATACATTCCTAACTGCCCTTGGGTGTTTACTCCCATAATAAATTGTACCGTTAAAATTATCCAATAAATTACTGCTGCCGTGTTAACCACAATCCACAGCGACCAATTTTCTTTATATTTCAAAATATACAATACTTGTGCAATGAGTGGAATAATTAAATTTAGAGCATCAAAATAAGGAAGTTGCCCATTTAATAGGGCATCTATGCCCCAAACGACCACCCAAGCAATAAAAGCACCTAGAAAAATTAGACGACGAGTTTTTGGTCTAAATTCATGGATAGCATCATCCTGTCCCCAAAAAAACCACCCCACAGGTTGAGATAAGACATAAAAAATTCCCATAACAAAACTCATCCATGAGTGAGTCTGATAAGCAATTAAAGTCATCGCTAAGGTCTGAACTAAACCAAATGCAAAATTAATTTTACGACCTTTCATCCCATAAATGAGACAAAGTACACCAAATACACCAGATATCATTCCAATGAAAGAATCAGGGGCAATGATATAAACAATCACTTGTAAGAACAATAAAATTAAGATATATGTGATTTCAAATTTCTTCCAATTTGCAAAAAGTTGCTTAAAAAGCCAAGAATCTTTTGTCATTTTTTCTCCTTTTTATCCTAACGCTTAAATGCAGTCAAGAATATCGCTTACCGCTTTATTAATTTAAAATATGATGGTAATTTCAGTTCTATTTTTCAACTCTAATCAATTTACAAGTAATATTTATATTAGCGATTTAAAACTTCTAGAGCAATCTCAATTGTCCGAAGCTCACCTTTATTAACTTTATCATTTCCTGAAACTAAATCATTGACTCCCGCTTGTAAATCTCCTCCGTAAGCAACAACATTATTCAAAATAGATAAAGTTTCTATTCCTCGTAAACGTCCGACTGTAAACAATGCACCAGATTCCATATCTTCGCCCACAATTCCAAATTTAGACCAATATGCTTGAGTTTCTTCATGATTATCCATATAAAAACCGTCATGAGAACGAATAATTCCATAAATAGCATCAGGAGCAATTTCTTTTGCTTTATTTAACAAATCAGTAGATGGAACTGCTGGATATTGTTCGGGTACATACATTTTTGTCAAACCGTCATCTCGTACTGCTCCTTCTCCAATAATTGGACTTCCTAAATCGATCCCTAACTGCAAAGCACCCGCAGAACCTACTCTGATAATTCTCTTAACTCCAATATTATGAAGCTCTTCAATCGCAATAGCAGCTGACGGTGCACCTACACCTGTTGACAAAACTAATAGTTCCTTACCTTTATAAGTTCCACAGATTGAGCGAAATTCTCGATTGTATTTTAAATTTTTTACATCGGTCAAAAATTTTGCGACCTGATCTATTCGAGCTGGATCACCGACAATAATTGCATCAAGTCTAGCATCAGTCTTCTTTAATTGAATATGCGCTTGTCCTTTTTCCATTTTTTTATCCCTCTATTTATTTAAAAAGTTGAACCTTATCTATAAAACAATTAAATTATACCAAATATTCCGAACAATTTAAAGTCGACTTGACTGACTTTATGTACAAAAAAAGATCTAAATAGACCTTTTTAAATTATTAGCTAACTCCACTTTCATCTTCAAAATTAATATGAAAGATTGAACCTTCTGGAAGATTGTCAGTAATGAAAATTTTAGCTTTTATTATTTCTGCATATTGTTGAGCTATTGCTAAGCCAATACCATTTCCAGTATGGCTTCCCCTTGATTTATCTACTTGATAAAAACGATTGAAGATCTTATCAATATCGATTGAAGACTTTTGTTTTTTCACTATCAGTAATCCCAACTCCTTCATCAATAATTTGAATTTCTTTTTTATTATATTTAATAAAAACTCTTGTTCTATCGGGAGAATATTTTATTGCATTTTCAATTAAAATGGTCAAAATTTCTCGAAGAGCAAATTTACTCGTTTTAATGTATAGCTCTCCACCTCCTTCAATATCTATCTCGTTAGACGAATCAAATTCAAAAGTAGCCTTAACTTCTAAGAGTAAACTCTCAATTGTGAAAATCTCTTCTTGATAATTAATCTGTCCATTTCTTGATAAAGTTAAAAAATCTTCTATTAGTTTTTTCAGTCTCTCCGATTCTTTTTCCAAATAATCCAGTGCATTTTCAACAATTTCTGGATGCTCAACTCTTCTTCTTTTGAGCAATGAAATATAGCCAGAAATTGCCATTACAGGTGTTCTTAATTCATGGGATAAATTTGTCGTAAATTCTTTTTCAGATTCAATTTTCTCTTGTAATCTTTCAACTAAGTCATTAAAATTTATTGCAAGTTCTCTTATTTCCATTGGTGAATCAGGAACTTCCAATAAATTATTATTCTGACTTGCCTCAAAAGCCAATTTTTGAATTGGCCCATTTATTTTCTTGGAATAATGACGTATTAGTAGTAAACCAATCAAATAATTTAAAAGTAGAATAACAAAGGCACTTGTCAATAAGGTTTCACCTTCTTCAAATATATCCTGAAGAGAAAGCCAAATTTCATAGGTGATTCCTTTTTCTTTTTTATAAACAGTATCATATAATTTTCCATTTGATACCGTAATTTTACCAAAATGAAAAGTCCGATTTTCTAAAAAACTATCAGTTCCTTTGCTCATTATTGTTTTTTTCGATTCTGAACTTACACGAATAAAATTATCTTCCTCATGGAAGCCACTTATATCTTGAAAGTTCATGTCACTAAGGTCCGAAACATTTTTCATTCCTGTCATAATAGCACTTGTCTCTCTATCACTTACTTGAAACAAGCTATAAGTAATAAAGGTCAACCCACTAAACGTTAATAATAAAAGAAAGATGCGCTGAAAAATTCTTCTAATTAATAATTCATTTGTATATATTTTCTTTTTTTTATTATTATTTATTTTTTTTAAGTCTATATCCTAAACCTCTTATTGTTTCTATCATATTTTTATCTAATTTTTTTCGTAAATAGCGTATGTAAGTATCCACAGTATTTAGCTGACCACCAAAGTTCATTCCCCAAACTTCATCAAGGATATCATCCCTTGAGATAATCTCCCCCTGATGTTCAAATAAAAAAAGTAATAGAGCAAACTCTCTCTGGCTTAAATTAATCGGTTTTCCACCATATTTAACAATATGTTCACTCTGACTAAGAGAAATCTCACCATAAGCATATTGCGTTGGTTGTGTATGTTTTCTAAAAATCACTCGCAACCGAGCCATGAGCTCCTCAATGCTAAAGGGTTTTGTTAAGTAATCATCAGCCCCTGCATCCAAACCTGCAACTTTATCTCCCACATAGTCTCTCGCAGTTACAAATATTACTGGAACTTCTTTATTAATTTTTTTCATACGTCGTAAAACTTCAAGACCATCAAGTTTTGGAATCATCCAGTCAAGTATAACCAGATCCAATTGTTCTTGTTCAAAAATTTTTAATCCTGAAATTCCATCAGCTGCAGTGTTAATTTCATATCCTTCAAAGGAAAGTTCAGTCTTTAATAAATTAGAGAGACTTTCTTCATCTTCAATTATTAGTATTCGTTGTTCCATATTCACAGTATATCAAAAAATATTAAAAAATATCAATTTTCTGACATTACATTTCATCTTCATAGCATAAAAGACTTAAAAAATATTTTTAAGTCTTTTCCTAAAACTAAACAAGTCTATGTCTTAAACTATTTTGTCGCATAAAATGCAATTCCTTCTGATTTCCAACCCGCTTTAACCAAACTATCTCGTTCATAGGAACTCATCGTCAAGAAATGGGCTCCCAGTTTTGCATTAGGATTGTAGAGACGATAAACTGGTTTTCCACTATTTGAATCAGAATAGAAAGCAACTCCTTCTGATTTCCAACCGTTTTGATGCACTAGGCTATTCATTTCATATGCTGATTCCGTATAAAGGTGTTCACCTGAGTTTGGATTATAAACTCTATATACATTATTGCCAGATTTTGGTGCTTTCCAAGCTACTCCTTCTCCTAACCAACTACTGTTCATTGTGTTGAGTGAGTTATACTCATAATTACTTGTGGTATAGAGATGCTCTCCACTCACTTTATTGTACAAACGATAGACAGATTGACTAGAAATCGTGCTTTGTTGTTTAGTTAAGTTTACATGTATCATTTTTGTAGCAACTGTTCTGCTTGTATTCGCCGTGCCTGAAGCATTGGCTGCATAAATTTTAACCGTTGCATCATAAATCTTTGTTCCATTTGCACGTAATAAATCAAGTAAATTTTGACCTGTTGCTCCATTTGTACCGGCTAAATCAACTTCATAGAAATATTTTCCAGATTCAAGACCTGAAATTGGTGATAGGGCAGGATTTTTTGCTGTTCCATTATCCGACCATGGTGCCTTGCTTGAGGAATTAAGTAAGAGACGAGTCAACATTCCGTCTCCCCCAAAAGCTTCAAAAGGAATAACCTGATTTACTCCAGCTGTAAATGGACCTGGAGCTGTTGCATTAGCCAATTGTGCTGCAGTAACAGTAGTTGTGGCATTAATATTTGCTTGCAGTCCCGTGGTAATCTCTGAAGTCGATGTCATTTGACTACTTTGCGTTCCTGTTGTATCAGCCAGAACTTTTATTTGATTGGCTGATATCCCTGAGCTCAGGAGTAAAGTTCCCAAGACTAATGATGAATAAAGCCATGTTTTACCAGACTTCCATGTCCGAAATGAATTTTTTGTTTTCATATTGTAGTTCTCCTTTACTTTTACATACTTATTATAAAAAAAGTTTTCCAAGAGAACTACTCATTTTTATGTTAGATTTCTGTGAATTTCCCATTTATCTCAAATGATTAATCTGATACATTTCTAAACAAAAAAAGACCCAGCGGGTCTTTTAGAGGATATTTTTGAATTTTTCTTACAAATCGTTAATATCGAAGTCTTCCCCGAGGAAATCAGCAAGTGAGAAGCCTTCTTGTGTTTCAGGCAAATCGTATGAAGGTTTAGCTGCTTTACGTGGTGCGCGTGGTTTGCGATCACGTTTTTCACCGTCGTTGTCGTTGTTACGAGCTGGACGAGCTGGAGCTTCTTCAAGCGCTTTGATTGAAAGTGAGATACGTTCTTCAGCAGGTTTCACGTCAAGAACTTTTACGTTCACAACTTGACCAACTTTAAGAACATCTTTTGGATTTTCAACACGTTCCCATGAAATTTGTGAAACGTGAACAAGTCCTTCAACACCTGGGTAAAGTTCAACAAAGGCACCGAAGTCTGTCAAACGTTTAACAGTTCCTTCAACAGTTGATCCAACTGGTGCTTTTTCTTCAACTTGTTCCCATGGTCCAGGTTGTGTAGCTTTAAGTGAAAGTGAAAGACGTCCAGCTTCTGGGTCGAGTTTCAAAATCTTAACGTTAACAACATCGCCAGGTTTTACTGCGTCTGATGGACGTTTGATACGGCTATGTGAAAGTTCAGAAACGTGAACCAATCCGTCAATACCACCAAGGTCAACGAATGCACCGAAGTTAGTTACGCGTGAAACTGTACCTTCAACGATATCGCCTTCTTGAAGTTGTGCAAAAGCTTCTTTACGCATTTCGATTGCTTCAGCTTCAACAACTGCACGACGGCTAAGGATGAAGCGGTTTTCTGAAGCGTTAACTTCGATAATTTTAGCTTCGATTTCTTCGCCAACAAATTTCTTAGTATCTTTAACAAAGTAAGTGTCAATCATAGATGCAGGGATAAATCCACGAACACCGTTATAGTCTACTGAAAGTCCGCCTTTAACGTCTTTAGTAACTTTAACTGTTACGATTTCGCCTTCTTTGCCTTCCAATTGAGTCCAAGCTTTACGAGCTTCAAGACGTTTCAATGAAAGGAGATATACGTTTGCACCTTCGGCTTCTTTACCAACGATTTGTTTGATAACAAGCAAATCAAGAACATCTCCAGGTTTAACGAATGTATTGATATCAGCATCTTTATCGTTAGTGATTTCGCGAAGTGTAAGGACACCCTCAACACCAGTTCCTACGATGGCAACAGTTGCTTGCCCGTTTTCAACTGAAAGGATTTCACCCTTAACGACGTCACGTACTTTAACGTCTTCAACGCTGTTTAATAATGTTTCAAATTCGTTCATTTGTAAAAAAAATTCCTCCAACAATTTGGCTGGTACACAGCCTTACAAAACATTATACCATAAAAAATCGCTTAGGGAAAGCATTTTTCTCGATTTATATTAAAAAAGTTATAAGTATTTTATTATGTACAGAAATATTATCAACAAGTTATGAAAACCATTTCTTTTTTGTTCAAAAAAACCTGTCAGAACTTTGACAGGTCAATATTTTATTGATATTGCATTACTTTTTGTGCTTTGTAGGCTACGTCAATCATCGCACCACCAAGGCACTCTTCTCCATCATAGAAAACAACTGCTTGTCCGGGAGTAATTGCTCGAACAGGTTCGTCGAAATCAACGGTTACTTTATCATCATTAACGTGAATAGTTACTCCTGTATCTTCTTGGCGATAACGGAATTTTGCTGTACAGTGAAGGTCAAAAGTTTCTGGAATTTCTCTGGTAAAGCTCAAATCGCTTGCGTCAAGACTTGTTGAATAAAGGTGTTCATGATGGAAACCTTGTCCAACATAAAGGGTATTAGTAGTTAAGTCTTTACCAACAACAAACCATGGGTCACTTGTTAATTGGCCGTGTTGTCCACCGATACCAAGACCACCACGTTGACCGATTGTATAATACATCAAACCGGCGTGATTTCCCATTTCGATACCGTCAAGTGTCATCATTTTACCTGGTTGAGCTGGTAAATATTCTCCAAGGAACTTTTTGAAATTCTTTTCACCAATGAAGCAGATTCCTGTTGAATCTTTCTTCTTAGCAGTTGCAAGTCCTGCTTTTTCAGCAATCTTACGTACTTCAGGCTTTTCCAAATGTCCCAATGGGAACATTGTTTTCTTGAGTTGTTCTTGGGTCAATTGACTTAAGAAATAAGTTTGGTCTTTGTTGTTGTCCGCACCACGTAACATATGAACGATACCATTTTCATCTGTACGAACTTGGGCATAATGACCTGTTGCGACGTAGTCTGCTCCTAATTCCATAGCATAATCTAGGAAAGCTTTAAATTTAATTTCCTTATTACACATGACATCAGGATTTGGGGTACGTCCAGCGCGATATTCAGCAAGGAAGTATTCAAAAACACGGTCCCAGTATTCTTTTTCAAAATTGACTGAGTAATAAGGAACGCCAATTTGATCAGCTACTGCAGCTACATCTTTGTAGTCTTCAGTGGCTGTACAGACACCATTTTCGTCGGTATCATCCCAGTTTTTCATGAAGACACCAATAACATCATAACCTTGTTCTTTAAGAAGCAAAGCTGTGACTGAGCTATCGACACCACCGGACATTCCGACAACGACACGTGTTTGTGCTGGACTCTTACCAGACATAAGTTGAGTATTTGTGTTATCCATTAATTTTTCACCATCTCTTTCTATTTTGATTTTGAAAAGAAATAAAATTGCTGACGAAAAAAACTAGACGATTTCGTCAGTAAATTTTTTCTTTTCAAGTTAGACAAAATATCAGTTGAAGGCTGACTTTTGTAAATGTTGCAGTTGAAGGCTGAACATTAATAGGTAACTGGAATATTATAACACATTGCCTAAGTAAAAACTAGCCTTTGAATAAAAAAAGTAGTCAAAAAAAGTGGTATAATGTCATAATGATTAAACATAGTGAAAATCCTTTAGTTTTCAATACAGCTATTGGAACAAAAAAACGTAATGAAACAGTTGTACCTAAGGAAGTTCTTTGTCCTTTTTGTGATGTGGAAAATCTGACAGGTATTTTAAAAACTTCTGACCATAGAATTTGGTTAAAAAATAAATTTCCAACACTTAAAAATTCAATGATGACTGTGATTATTGAGTCTGATGAACATCTAGGTGATATTTCTACTTATGGTGTGGAAGAAAATCGTGAGGTTTTTTCTTTTGCTTTTGAATGTTGGGATGAAATGATTCAATCTGGCAAATATCAATCCGTTTTGATGTTCAAAAATTTTGGGCCTCGCTCTGGCGGAACATTGCGTCACCCTCATTTGCAAGTTGTTGGCTTAGAAGAAACTGACGGTTATGCTCAAATTGCAAAAGAAAATTTTGAAGGAGTCGAAATCAGAAAGAATGGTCTGACTGTCACTTTGTCTACTCGACCTATTATGGGCTTTGTGGAATTTAATGTTATTATTTCTGAACTTGAAAATGTTGAAAAATTGGCTGACAATGTTCACGGGATTACCTCTTATTTAATGACAGACTATATGAATGGGCGTTGTGATTCTTATAATCTCTTTTTCCATCATTTCGATGATAAATATATTTGTAAAATTGTTCCTCGCTTTATTACTTCTCCTTATTTTATTGGTTATAAAATCCCGCAAGTCAATGGAATTGAAGCATTAGAAGAAATTGCTGACGAGATTAGAAATCGTTTAGATAAAAAGTACTGACAGGTTTGTCAGTATTTTTTTAATACACTTAATATAAGTTTGATTTTTGTATCTTTGGTATAATAGAAATATGAAATTTATCAAGAAAAATAAATGGGCACTTCTTGCAAGTTTTTTTATTCCATTATTATTAATGGTTATCGTTCTTGCAATAACTGGGATTTATTGGGGGAGTTCACGGTCAATTTTGGCTGGGGATGCATATCATCAGTATGTCGCCATTCATTCTCTCTATCGTAATATTTTACATTCGGGCGGTTCTTCTGGTTTCTTATATACTTTTACCAGTGGTCTCGGCCTCAATCTTTATGCTTTTTCGGCTTACTACATGGGAAGTTTTCTCATGCCACTTACATTTTTCTTTGATGTAAAATCAATGCCTGATGCTTTATATTTACTGACCATACTAAAATTTGGCTTGATTGGTCTATCAGCATTTGTCAGTTTCAAAAACATGTATCAAAAACTTTCTAAATTGATTGTTTTGTCAATAAGTACTGCTTTCGCACTGATGAGTTTTTTGACCTCACAGCTTGAAATTACGATGTGGTTAGATGTTTTCATTCTCTTGCCTCTAATTATTTGGGGACTTCATCGCTTAATGGATGAACGAAAACGCTGGCTTTATTTCGTTAGTTTATTGATTCTATTTATCCAAAATTATTATTTTGGCTTTATGGTGGCTATTTTCTTAGTGCTCTATTTCTTGGCACGGATGACTTACGAAAAATGGTCTTGGACAAAAGTGCTTGATTTTGTGGTTTCTTCTGCTTTAGCTGGTCTGTCCAGCCTAATCATGCTCTTACCCATGTATCTTGATTTGAAGTCTAATAATTCCGATGCTCTTTCAACTTTGTCAGGTGTCTTTACAGAAAATTCTCATCTTTTTGACCTTTTCGCTAAGAATTTTGTTGGCACTTATGATACTACTCAATTCAATGCCATTCCAATGATTTATGTTGGAATGATGCCTTTAGCTTTGGCTATTCTCTTCTTTTTCACTAAAAGTATTCGTCTCAGAAGTAAATTTGCCTTTCTAGGAATCATTGCTTTCTTTGTTGCTTCATTTTATCTTCAAGCTTTAGATTTACTATGGCAAGGGATGCATTCACCAAATATGTTCTTGCACCGCTATGCTTTCTTATTTAGTTTGCTTCTTGTTTTAATGGCTTTGGAAACTCTATCTCGCTGGGAGGAAATAAAGACTTGGCATATTTTGACTATTAGTCTTTTTCTAATTACAGGTTTTCTTGCTACTTTAATTTTTGGACACTATAAATATGTAATGACTTCTCAAGTTATGTTGACTTTCTTGTTTGGTCTTGCTTATTTAATCTTGTCTATTAATTCTGTTAGGAAATGGATTTCAGCTCATCTATTTGTTATTATCCTCTTTGTTTTCATGACTGTTGAATCTGGTGTTAATGCCCTTTATCAGGTTCAAGGAATACAAAAAGAGTGGAATTTTGCTAGTCGTGATTACTATAATACCCAAGTGAATTCTATAGAACCGATTGCCAAAAAGGTGAATGAGCTTACTGGTTCTGGTTTTGCCAGAATGGATAACACTGTTCCTGATACAGCAAACGATGGCATGAAGTACAATTTTAATGCACTTTCCCAATTTTCATCTGTTCGTAACAGCAACGCCAGTTCAATCATGCGTCAATTAGGTTTTCACACTGACAGTACTTATTTGAATTTACGTTATCCGGGGAATACATTACTGATGGATTCGATTTTTGGAATTAAATATAATATAAGCCAAGCTCAACCTCCAAAATTTGGATTTTCACCAGTTTCCAATGCTCTCAGTAATTTGAGCAAAAACTCAAATGCGATGGGTCTTGGTGTCTTCGTTCCCAATGGATTTGAAGATGCTAAATTCACTGATAAAGCTCAAGCTAGCAGCTTTATTAATAATCAAACAGCTTTAGTTAACGCTTTGACAAAATCGAAAACTACATTCTTTACTCCATTTTACACGACCAGTGAAGAAACTGCTGATAAAATCACGGGTGCTGGCAATTCTGTTACTCTGACTCGGCCAAAAACTTCTACAGCTACTGATGTTTCAGTTACCTACGGAATTACCGTGGCGGCAAATAGTCAAATTTATTTATCTGTTCCCAATATTACTTATCTAAATAGTAATGCTGAGAATACATTGATTACTATTTCTGATGTTTCCAATCCAAAAATGACACGTTCTCTCAATAGTTATTACGTTGGTACAAACGATACTGGCTCCTTCTTGAATTTAGGAAGTTTCAGTAAGGAAACTAAGCTAAAAGTGACCTTAGCATTTCCTGAAAATTCACAAGTTACTTTTGATACCACTTCATTCTGGCGTCTGGACACTACAGCTTACCAAAAAGAAATGGCTCTTCTACAATCTCGTAGTCCTAAAACAGAAATGATTAAAAACGGGGTTCGCATGACTTATACGGAAAAAGAAAAGGGCGATATTTTCTTGACAATTCCTTATGATAAAGGCTGGTCAGCAAAAGTTGATGGAAAAAAAGTGGCTGTCAGTAAAGCTCAATCTGGTTTTATGAAAGTTAGCGTTCCTGCTGGCAGTCATCGTCTTGAACTAAAATTCTTCCCTAATGGACTAAAAGAAGGAATCATTTGCTTTATTTTAGGAATTCTGTTATTTATTGGTTACAACTATTTTACTAATAAACCTAAAAAATCTGGAGGAACAAAAAATGAAAGCTAAATCAATTATCCCCTTTACGCTCGGAATCCTAGTTGCTGTCAGCATCCCTGTTTCCTATTCTTTAAAGACCAAACATTTTGAAGTCAATTTCAAAAAAGGTGGCTTGCTTGACCCAGAATTGTATAAAAAATAAGGCAGATTGTCTTTAAAAAATTCTATCAGTAAATTCTAAATAAAAAAACGTTGATTATTCAACGTTTTTTATTTTTGTTTTTGTCAAAAGTAAGGAATTCAAAATAACAGAAACTGATGATAAACTCATTGCTGCTGCAGCGAGCATTGGATTGAGTAATCCAAAAGCTGCAAGCGGAATGCCAATGACATTATAAACGAAAGCCCAAAAATAATTTTGCTTAATTTTGGAAATTGTTTTTTTAGCTACTTCAAAGAAAGTGGAAATTTTATGAATCTGACCGCTAGTAACAGTCACATCACCAGCTTCCATAGCTATATCTGACCCAGTTGCCATTGCCAGCCCGACGGTTGCTGACGCTAAAGCAATAGCATCATTGATTCCATCACCAACCATCATTGAATTTGAGCTATTTTGCACAATTTCTGCTTTTTCTTCAGGTCTTAAACCACTTTTAACTTCATCTAAATGAACAAGTTTTTGAATTTTTTCTGCCGAATTTTGATTATCTCCTGTCAACATAACAGTCTTTAGACCACGTTTTTGCAAGGTCTGAATTGTCTTAAGCGCATCATCCTTTAGACTTGAACTAAAAACAGCCATCGCTAATAATTTTTCCTTATTTGCCAAATAAATGACCGTATCATCTGTTTCTGGGACTGACAGATTTAAGTCTGTCATTAATTTATCATTGCCAGCAAAATATTCCTGACCATTAATTTTAGCAGAAAGTCCACGACCCGCAAGTTCTGATAAATCTGTCAGTTCATATAAATCACCTTGAAATTTAAGAGATTTAGCCAAAGGGTGATTAGAGTGAGCTTCTAGACTAGCCAATAATTTAAACTCATCACTTGCCATTTTTTCTTCAATAGAATTAAAGCTGTCAGTAACTTTTTCACTTTCTGTCAGTAATTTAAAATCTGTCAGTTCAAATTCACCTGTTGTAATGGTCCCAGTTTTATCAAAAAATACTGTTTTAACTAATCCGGCAAGTTCCAAAGCATTGGCATTTTTAATCAACAAACCATTTTTAGCAGCCAAACCAGTCCCAGAAATAATGGCAGTTGGTGTAGCTAAACCAAGCGCACAAGGACAAGCAATGACCAAAACAGCTACTGAATGCATGATTGCTGTCAGTAAAATTCCACTGACAGCCCAAGTCGCAATGAAAGTTATCAGAGCAATAACTAACACAACTGGCACAAAAATCCCTGAAATCTTGTCAGCTAATTTTTGAATGTTTGGTTTTGAGCCTTGTGCTTCACTCATCATTTCAACCATTCTTGAAATTGTTGAATCATTTAAATCATGAACAACAACCGCTTTAACTTCACCATCTAAATTAATTGTTCCTTCAAAAATGACTTCATCATCCATTTTTACAACAGGTAAGGCTTCACCTGTCAAAATAGATTCATCAAAGGATGCTTTGCCAGAAAGAATCATCGCATCCAAAGGCACTTTCTCTCCTGGCAAAATGCGAATCACTTGTCCCATTTGAACTTCTTCAATCGCTAAATCAGTCGATTCCGTATGAACAAAAGTTGCTCGACTAGACATTAATCCAGTAATTGCTTGCGTTGTTTTCTCTTTTGCATTATGTTCTAAAAGTTTACCCATGACCACCAAAGTGATAATTACCATCGATGATTCAAAATTCAAAGCATTCGCTTGGCTCATAAAAACAGCCAAAATCAAACTCGAAAAGTATGCAACCGAAGTTCCTAAAGCCACTAAAACATCCATATTTGCCGATTTATTTCGCAAAGCATGATAAGCCCCAACATAAAAGCGCCAACCAATAATGAATTGTACTGGAGTTGCCAAAATCAATTGTACGATTGGTTCATGTAAAAACATGACCCAATTTGCATGTACTCCGAAGATATCAGCAAACATTGCAACTACTAAAGGTAAAGTCAAAATTAAAGCAATCCAAAAAGACAAAGCCAAATTTCTTGCTTTTTTTGCAGCTTGACGTGCAATTTTTTCCTGATGAGCTTTGTCATTAACAATGGCTCCATAACCCGCTTTTTCCACTAAGTTAATAATTTCTTGGTCAGAAATATTATCGTCAGCAACAATTTTGGCTTTCTCAGTCGCCAAATTTACCGTTGCTTCCATAATTTTATCTGACTGATTCAATGTTTTTGAAACTGTATTTACACAATTTGCACAGGTCATTCCTGTAATTATAAATGATTGACTCCGCATTTTTACCTCTTCTATATTTTATCTCTAAATATAGTTTACAATTGTAAACGAAAAAAGTCAAGAAAAAATCATCTTCATTTGGGGAATGAAGATGACCTGTTATTATTTAGTAAAACAATATTTGGGGTTTGCTTTACCAATTTCATTCTAGCAAATTTAAATTCAATTCACAAACGAAGTGTTTTTTAAATTACTTTATAACCAGCCTCTGCAACGGCAACAGCCATTTTATCCATATCTGCTGGGGCAGAAAATTTAACTAGTGCTTCTTTTTTTTTCAAAGAGACTTTCGCTTTTTCAACACCATCAATAGCTTCCAAAGCATTTGTCACATGCATTACACAGTGGTCACAAGTCATTCCCTCAATTTTTAAAGTTTCTTTCATTTTATATTCTCCTTTTTAAGCAGAAATCTGCTCATGTTCATGTTTACAAGCACAAAGTCCACTTGTTTCTAAGCAATTACAATGTTTTTGTCCTACCACTTCTTTGGCATTAAGTGATTCTTGCAAAAGTTCAATATCCCTTGCCGTCAAAGTCGATTTTTCAATCATCTCTTGCAAAACATTGACATGTTTCGTTTCACAAACTTTTTGGATCAGACCATCGGCCATTAAATTTATAGCCGTACATTCTTCCATCAATGGACGATAAACAAATTTTCTTCCTTCTTTTTCGGTAGAAAGCATTTCTTTTTTTACCAGTCGACCAAGTAAAGTCTTAACAGTGGCCAATGACCATTCTAATTCTTGGGGGATTTGCGCATAAATTTCATCAACTCGCGCTTCTCCTAGAGACCAAATTACACGCATAACGATTAATTCGGCATTTGATACATTAAATTCTACTTCGTTCATTTTTTCTCCTTTCCCTATTCATTTTCATAAGATAAGTTTACACGTGTAAACACTAAAAGTCAAGTATTCAACCTAAAAAATAAAATTCGAATTTTATCATTCGAATTTTTAAGTTTAATCTTAACCAAATAATTCTTCCATAATTTTACGTCCAGTGGGTGTTTGGGCCAAACCACCCTCAGCTGTTTCTCTAAAAGCAGCTGGTAGAGACCGTCCCACATTATACATGGTATTGACCACCTCATCAACTGGAATCACTGTTTTAACCCCTGCCAAAGCCATATCAGCTGAAATCATTGCTTGTGACGCCCCCATTGCATTACGGTGAACACAAGGGATTTCAACCAAACCAGCAACAGGGTCACAAATTAAGCCTAACATGTTTTGCAAGACAATAGCAATCGCATAGCCTGCTTGTTCTGCAGAGCCACCAGCAGCTAAAACGAGTGCAGCTGATGCCATTGCCGAAGCAGAACCGACCTCTGCTTGGCAACCACCCTCTGCTCCAGAAATCGTTGCATTATTTGCAATCGCAAGTCCAAAGGCTCCTGCTACAAATAAAAATTCCACTTGCTGTTCATGACTCAAGTCTAAAGTTTTAATAGCCGAAGTTAAAACACCTGGCAAACAGCCGGCTGATCCGGCAGTTGGTGTCGCACAAATGAGCCCCATTTGGGCATTCACTTCATTGACGGCAACCGCATCACGAGCTGCTCCTAAGATGAGCTCACCCGAAAGTGCTTTGCCTGATTTAATATAATCATCCATCAACTTTGCATCGCCACCAGTAAGACCTGTAAGTGATTTTTTACCAGCAAGCCCCTTTTTAACAGAATCAAGCATCGTTTCTAGGTTATGTTCCATCATTTCCCAAATTTGTTCACGATTTCGTCCAGTTTGTTCCATTTCAATGGCAATCATTAATTCTGTGACCGAGGAATAATTTTTAGAATCCTCGATTAATTCTTCTATATTTTTAAACATATTTATTCCTATACTGCTTTTAATTAAAGAAATTAACGGCGTGCAAACGAGGAATAAGTTTCATTTCCTCAATTACTTCCTTAACATTTGGTGTATCAACTTCTAAAATCATAATCGCTTTTTCACCCTTAGCTTCTCTGGTTACATTCATTTGTGCGATATTAATTTGATGTTCTGAAAGGACACTAGAAACTCTAGCAATCATCCCTGGAACGTCTTCATGAATGACCACAAATGTCGGAACACCAGCTGAAATTGCGATATCAAAGCCATTCAATTCCGTTACTTGAATCATTCCACCACCGATTGAAATTCCAGTCACGGTCATTGTTCGATCTCCTTTTTTGGCGATTAAACGTGCGGTATTGGGATGTTCTGCTTTTTCTTCTGGATGTGGAACATAAGAAATTTCCATTCCTTGTTCAAAAGCAAGCTGAGGCGCCATTGGCAGACGTTCATCATCTGTATCCATTCCTAAAACACCTGCAACAAGAGCAACATCTGTTCCATGACCCCGATAGGTTTTAGCAAAAGATTCATAAAGATGAATCTCCAATTTTTCTGGAAGTTCACCGAAAATAGAACGTACAATTTTACCAATTCGAGCAGCACCAGCTGTGTGCGAGCTTGAAGGTCCAATCATCACTGGACCAATGATGTCAAAGACACTTTTATATCTTAAATTATCCATTTAAACCTCAGTTCTTACAAAGATAGTTTTTAAACTATCTTTTATCTTCAAATATCATAACATAATTTTCAAGCTTTTTCAGGCAAAAAAAATAGCTCCGCAGAGCTATTTTCTATTGACGTCCTTTGTAAATTGAACGCGATTGACCATACCATATTTTGGTTAGCCATCTTTGAATCCAAGGTTGAACCCATTTATCTAAACCAAATGAACGACCTGAACCATTCATAAGTGCAATTGCCACTGGAATAAACCAAATGTTAACCCAGTAGAACATTCCTGAAAGTGAGAACATAACAGTCAATGCGGCTGTTGCTGCCGCTGCAATCCAAGTGAACAATCCAAAAATAAGGGCAAGTGCAAGGAAGATTTCAACAATTGACATGAATTTTTGCATAAACAATGCGACTTCACGGTTTGGAATCATAAACTTAAAGATAGGTTCCATCCAATGTGGCACTTTGTCAAAAACAGTCATTGGGTCATGACCGTAAGCGTACGAGAGGCCCCATTCAGTTGCTTTATGAGCAGCTTCACCACCACCACTTGAAGCGGCTGTTGTTGCTGCGCCTGTAGCACCTGCGGCTGCATCGGCTACACTAGAACTTGATGAAGCGGCTGTTGAAGCGCCTGCGGCTGCGTCAGCTGCTTTTGGTGCTTCTTGCAACCATGAGAATGGGAATTTAAGGTCATTTGTAAACCAAGAACCCTTACCAAACCAAGTCGTTGGGTTGAAGTATCGACCATCACCGACAATTTTCTTAATTGCTTCGGTAAACCAAACCACACCATAGAAAATACGAAGTGGAACAGCCCAAAGTACATTTCCTTGACGTGAAGTATGACCACGCATAAAGTTACGATTATCTTTTACGCGGAAGACTTCATCCAAGGCATAACGCCAGAAATAATGTGCTGAACGAATTTGCAAAGTATAGATAAAGTAAACAATATTCTTCATCAACATTGCCCAGAAACCAGTTAGACGCATGCTACCGATTTTGGCAACTCCCCAAGTTGAACCAATTGAAACCATTGTTCCTTGGTATTTACTTTCATGTTTATGTTTGCTTCCGCCATTGATGTCTGCAAGAATATTTGCCGCTGCTGTGTGTGCTGTTTGTTCCGCAGCTTCAACGATTTGTGGTGTTGGACGACCAGTATCTGGTTCAATATATCCTGAAACGTCACCAGCAACATAAATCCCTTTTCCTTCAAAACCAACAGCTTCCATGTATTCATTTGCTTGAAGACGATGTCCACGTTCTGTTTCATTAAGGTCTGTTTTTGCAGCTGTATTTCCTTGAACACCAGTTGTCCAAATTAATGTGTGAGTTGGAAGTTCTTTGGCAACTTTTTCTTCGTCACGCCCACCAACATTCACTTTGATATGATCTTTTGCTACTTCAACAATACCATGGTTTGTTAAAACATGAACATTTTTCTTTTCAAGATATGCATGAGCTTTATCTGCTTGTTTACGGTCTAAAGTATTAAGGATTGTTGGCATCATTTCAACAACGTTGATTGTGATTTCTTCTTCAGGAATCTTCCAATCTGTTGAAACTTTTTTACGCCAATCAATCAATTCACCTGCCATTTCAATCCCAGTAAATCCTGATCCGGCAACTGAAATTGTTAAAAGAGCACGGCGTTTTTCATCATCAACTTCTGTTGATGCATATTGGACGATTTTTTCCAAATGACGTTTGATTCGCATTGCATCTTCAAGTGACCAAAGTGTAAACCCGTGTTCTTTAACACCAGGAACTCCAAAGTCATTTGGTTCGCCACCAAGGGCAACAATGACATAATCATAGCTATAACGACCATGTTTTGTGATTACTTGTTTGTTTTCTTTGTCAAGACTGACGACAGAGTCAGTGACAAGACTAACGTTTTTACGTTTTCCTAAAAGCTTTTGGAAATCATATTGTACAGTTGTGAATGGAACACGTCCTGCTGCAACTTCGTGAAGTTGAGTCATGGTTGTGTGGTAACTATGTTTGTCAATCAGTGTGATGTCAGCATCTGCTTTGAGCTTTTTAGAAAGCTCACGCGTCGCATGTACTCCTGCAACACCACCACCGATGACTACGATTTGTTTCTTAGTCATTTAGAATGGTTCTCCTACTAGTAATATAATAATAACGTCAGGCACTATTATATCCTTTTTAGAGCAATTTGTAAACTGTTACACAAGAAAAACTTTTCCAAATTTTTTTATGGAAAAGTTTTATATTTATATTTTGTTTTAACTTAAATTGCACCTTTGTGGAAAAGTTGGTCATTGATATATTTGAAGAAATAATGACCAGAACGAATTTCAAAGGTATAAACAAGATAAACCATGTGTTTCATGAATGTTGCTGAAAAACCACTTAATTTTGTTTTTCCAACTGTCCCAACCGCATAGCCTGAACCAATAGAAACCAGTGTTCCACGATAATTTCCAACAAATTTGGTTTTTTCGCCACCTTTAATATCTGCAATGATATTTTTAGCGGCCGTGCTTCCTGTTTGTTCTGCTGCTTCTACAATTTGAGGAGTAGGGCGACCATTTTCGGGAACAATATAACCTGATACATCTCCTGCAACATAGATGCCATGATTTTCTTCGCCAATCGCTTCCATGTATTCATTTGCTTGAAGACGATGACCACGTTCTGTTTCGGAAAGTTGACAAGCTTCTGCTTCTGTATTTCCTTGTACCCCTGTTGTCCAAATTAAGGTATTTCCTGGAATTTCTTTAACAACTTTTTCCTCGTCACGTCCACCAACATTAACAGTGATATGATCTTGTGCTACAGCTGTAATTCCATGATTTACAAGAACATTGATGTTTTTATTTTGAAGGTAAACGAGTGCTTTATCTGCTAAACTACGGTCTAAAATATTCATAATTGTTGGCATCATTTCAACAATATTGATTGTAAATTCAGATTCTGGAATGCCGTATTTTTTAGATGCTTTTTTACGCCAATCAATCAATTCTCCGGCCATTTCAATTCCAGTGAATCCTGAACCAGCCACGCTAAAGGTTAACAATTTTTTGCGTTTTTCTGAATCAGCTTCTTTAGCTGCTGCTTGAACCATTTCTTTCAAATGTGCTTTTATTTTCAAAGCATCTTCAAGTGACCAAAGTGTGAAGCCATATTCGTTAACACCTGGTACACCAAAGTCATTGGGTTCTCCACCCATTGAAACGACTAAATAATCATAGTCATAGCTATTTTTATCTGTAATCACCTTTTTGTTAGCTTTATCAAGTTCAACAAGTGACTCTTTTACCACTTTAACGTTATTAAATTTTCCAATTGTTCGATTCAAATGATATTGAACAGCATCTGCCTCAACACGACTTGCTGCAACTTCATGAAGTTGGGTCATTGAAGTTTGAAAATCATGTTTATCTATAACTGTAATTTCTGCATCATTTTTCAAATTTTTTGCAAGTAAGCGTGTGGCTGAAACTCCAGCAAATCCAGCACCTACAATAACGATTTTTTTCTTAGCCATTTCTCTTGGCCTCCTACTAATAATAATTCCAAAAAATATTATACCTCTTATCGAAATAAATATACATTTTTCTGTTTATAAATTTACTTTCTGTAATTTTTAAAATAAAAAACCGCAGTATACGGCTTTTTTAAATAATTTAATAATTTTTCATGGCTTGCCCTTCAGATACACCTAAACATTTCATGAAAGGAAGTATATAGTCAATGTCTTCAATATTTTTCTTTTGCATCAGTGAAATTCGGCTAATGCCTTGACTAACTTCTACTGTGACTTTATGGTCGTCGTTAATAAAAAGGTGAATACTATCACATGCTCCTTGATGAATACTGACGCCTAAAATTTTTCCTTTTTGAACTTCACAGGTTTGAGCGCCATGGAGATAGCTATCTACTACTAATTTCATTACGGTTGTTTCAATTTTAAAATGCTTTGGTTTTTGCTGATCATCAGTTTTTGAATCTTGGGCAAGTTCCATGTTATTATTTTTCATGGTTTAGCTCCTTTCCATTTCTTAATTCTATTTTATCAAGTTTTATTATGAAAAAAAAATGATATAAAAATAAAATTTATTTAATACTTTTAAGACTATAATACTGCCTTTCTTACTAGTTTAAATTTTACTGACGGTCAGCAAAAAAGACTGACCACATCAGTCTTTTTTTATTTTGTTGAGAAAATCAATGACTGCTTGGTTGAATTTCTCAATTTCTTCTAAATGTAAGATATGCCCACATCCTTCAAAAATTTGAACTTCTGAATTTGGATTGTTTTGTAATTCACGCGCTGCTTGAGCATGAATTGCTGGAAAAATCGGAGATTTCTCGCCGGCAAAAAATAAATGTGGTTTTTTTTCTTGCCCAAGCTCAGGACGCCAATCTTGCAAAATAACATTTTGCAGTAAAGGACGATAGCGTTTGAAATCAAAAGGTTTCATTCCATGTCCCAGTGTTCGTTTTACACTATCTGACAACTTTTTTTGTGTCAAACGAGTTTTTGGAAAATCATCAATAAATACTGACAGCTCTGTCAGTGTTTTCCCATATTGACCATTGAGCCAATCTGCCGATTTGAAGAAAGTTGGGGCCTGATCTTCTGTAATTATTGCTGATACATTTTCGTCAGTAAATAATTCTTCATAAGCCATAATTGTTGCCGCACCCATCGAATGGCCAATTAAGACAACATTTTTTAATTGCAAATAGTCAATTAATTCTTTTAGGTCCATTGCCAAACGGTGTAAAGTCAAGCCATAATCTACTTGTTGTGAATCTCCATGTGAGCGATGATCATAAGTAATCACCCGATAACCAGCATTTACAAATGTTTCTATTTGGGCAAACCACGTAACTTCACTGGACGAATAGCCACCAATTAGAATCAGAGGTTGATTTAACTGAATACCATAATCATGAAAATTTATTTTTACTAAATCATTTGTTGTAAAAAAAGACATTTTTGTTTCCTCTCAAGCTTTTTCCAATGTTTTCATTGTAACAAAAATTCTGTCAGCACTGACCAATTATGATTTCTAGTAACTGATTATTCTTCAGCCAGATAAAAATACTGACAATAAGAAAAAAATTTCTGTCAGTAAAATTTTTTAATGATGAATTTAAAAACTGACAGCTTAGCTATCAGTTTAATCACGAGATATGAGTAAATCATAAGTTTTCTATCATTATTTCATTTTTATCACTGATTATTCTAATCCAAATGATCACCATTTGAAGCAAAAACATTTTTAAACCAATGAAATGATTTTTTTGGAATACGTTTATGACTTTTTGAATCCACATAAACAGCACCGTAACGTTTATCAATAGCACCAGATGAAGCAGGAATATCAATCAATCCCCAACCAAGATAACCCATAACTTCTACCCCGTCAGTAAATATTGCCTTTTTCATGGCTTCAAGATGTTTCTGATGATAAGAAATTCTCAAGTCATCAGCAATTTCTGTTTGCACATCCCAGATTTCTGACTGACCAATGCCATTTTCAATAGGAAAAACAGGCAATCCAAATTCATTATATAATCTACTTAGAATTCTTCTAAAGCCTTCTGGGTCAATGGACCAATCCCATTGATTATGTTCAAGCAACGGATTTAATTTCATCCCTTTAGTCAAATAAGAATTTGGTGCATCATTTTCTGTCAGCTGACTTGCATCAAGTAAAATTGAGCGATAATAAGAAAAAGAAATAAAGTCAGAAATTCCATTTTTTAAAATTTCTTCATCTCCTTTTTGAAAATCCATTTGGATGTTCTGATTTTTAACATAGGTCATAACCTCATGCGAATAATGACCAAAAGCATAAACATCACAGAGATTTCGATTATAAAATTCATCAAATTTTCTAAGATATAAATTATCTTTTGGTGAAAAAGTTGCGGGATATATTTCCGTAGTCGCCAACATTCCTCCTATTTTTGCTTCAAAATTTTCATGCAAAAATTGGGTTAATTCGCAATGAGCAAGCATGGTATGATGAAAAACAGTATACATATCAGAGAGTGTCAGCTCTTTTTTCAAAACTCCCGAATAATGCTCGAAACCGTCAGCAAAATAAAGATTATGCTCATTAAAAACAATCCAATATTTGACTTTGTCAGCAAATCTTTTCATCATTTCTTGTCCAAATCTTACAAATGCTTCTTTCACTTTTCGACTCAAAAATCCATTGTACTTTTCAGCCAGATTTAATGGCATATCGAAATGATAGAGACATATCATAGGCTCAATTCCACGAGCCAGCAAATCATCAATCAGATGATTATAAAAAGCAATTCCTTCCTCATTAAATTCACCATCGCCGTCAGGAACAATTCGTGACCAAGAAATTTGGAAACGATACATATTCATATTCATTTCTTTCATAAGATCTAGATCTTGTGAATAATGATGATAATTATCATTTGTTACTTGCCAATCTTTGGCAGAACGTCCAGCGGTATTCACATCATAGACAGAGGGCCCTTTTCCTCCTTCATTCCAGGCGCCTTCGGTTTGCATTGACGAAGTTGAATTCCCCCAGAAAAAATCTTTTGGCATTTTATTTTCCATTTTGTCCCCTTTTATCTTTAATTTTATAAAAAGAAATCCCGAAGAAAAAGTTTCTCCGGAGTTTCTAATCTCCTTATTCAATTACTAAGCAATAACTTCTTCAGCTTCAGCATTTGCTTCTTGTTCTAACAACATTTTGTCATATTTTTTAGCAAATGGAAGATAAATCAAAATTGATTCTAAAAGCGCAATAACTTGCAGCACAGCATATTGCCAACCTCCGATTAAAAAGCCAGAAATAATTGGTGGAGTGGTCCAAGGCGCGGCAACACCATTCATTGGCGGAACAATGTGAAAATAAATCGCTCCGTAAACCGTAGCCGAAACGACTACTGGAACAAGAAAGAATGGCAGAGCAAGAACTGGATTTAAAACAAGTGGCAATCCAAATAAGAAAGGTTCATTGATATTAAATAAACCTGGGACTAACTCTACTTTACCAATTGACTTCATCTGTTCTGAACGAGCAAAGAAAATCGTAAAGATAATTAATCCAAAAGTAATTCCTGAACCCGAAAGATTAATAAAGTTATTATAGAATTCATTGGTCACAATATGAGCACCATTAGCTAAACTCAATTTGTGAGATTGATAAAGGGATGCATTGGCAAAGGTATTTGGAATCAGAAAGGCAGAGGTAATTGCTCCCATGATAATTCCACCATGAACCCCAAAGAACCAGAAGAATGGAACTAAGAGTGAGATAATAATAATTCCACCAAATGAACCGCCTAAACCTTGTAGAGGGACAGATAACCAATGATAAATAAAGGTTACTGCATCGGTATGACCAATCTTATCAAATAAAGCATAGACAACCGTAGCAGCGACGACAATTACTCCTGTTGGAATCATTGAAGTGAATTGATTAGCAACATTTGATGGGACTTGTTCAGGAAGTGTAATCTTCCAGCCTGCTTTCATCATTGCTGAATAAGCCCAGCCTGATAGAATACCAATAATAATGGCCGCAATCATTCCTTGACCACCGTTCCAAGTTAAATTGAGCACTCCTGTCACTGGATTATTTAGAAATACTTGCATGGCATGAGGAAGCTTTTCAAAAGCAGCCGTTGCTTGTGTTCCTGTGAGATTCCCAATGCCTGAGGCTTCTTTCCCAGTAGCTAGTGCCGCTGTGATTGGATTTGCAATACTTAGAGATTGAACAATGAAAAATGCAGAGAGAGAAGTTAATCCTCCTTGTAAAGCAACATCACCAAATCCAGCTTCTTTGACATAAGAATAGCCAATACCGACTGCTGCCCAAATCGCTAAAATACCGAATGATACGTTAAATGCTTGGGTAAAAATTGCTGACCAGCCATTGTCTGATAACCATTTTGCCACAGGTGGAATTGGAATATTCGCCAGAATCAAGAAAATTGACCCAACAATGATAAATGGCATGGCAAAAAGCATTCCATTTTTCAAAGCAGTCATCGCTCGTGTATTCACGAATTTCATAATTGGCGGTAAGACTTTATTATTTATGAAGCCATTCATAAATAAACCTCCTTTAAGATGTGAGCCCGACTGTTCTGAAATGAAGAAAATTATCTTTTGTGCTGGCGTTTTGCCCCACCAACAAGTGCTTTAGCACTTAGCTGGAATGCTCAACGTATTTTATCTATCTACGCAGCAAGCTGCTACGCTGTCCATTCGCTCTAAGCGACTAAAGTCGCAAGTCGAATCGCATTTTCACTTATTTCAAGAAGGTCGAACTCAATTTGTTAAGACAGTTCAGATACTTTGAAGACTGTACTCTTTTAATTGAACCGCTTACAATATAATAATACCCCTTACAATTTTTTTTGCAAGGGGCTTTTCTATCTTTGTTACCTGTTACAGGATTAGTTACATTTATCAGCTTTTTCCATTGCCTGATGAGCTAGTATTTCAATAAAAGCAATGACTGGGAGCTGAGAAGTCAAATTTTCAAGTGGGTCATAGGCGGAATATTCCGTTTGGAATCCATAGGTTAAATTTATATTTGAAAGTTTGGATAAGGTCGTTTCTGGATGATTTGTAATTGAAATAATCTTTGCTGGCGCTTCCTCTCTTAGTTTGACAACTCGTTCAATAATCTTATCTGTTTCACCCGAAGCGGATAAGACAATGCTTAAAACATCTGGTGCACCTTTGCCTTTAACGGCTTGATAAGGATCAGAAATGGCATAAGATTCTAAACCAATATTTGTAAAATAGCGGGCACCATATTCAGCTAAAGCTCCTGAAGAACCTACTCCAATAAAAATAATATAACGAGCTTCTCGAATTAGTTTGACAGCTTCTTCTAATTTTCTTCCCGCTTCCTTAGAGGTTATTTTTCGTAAAAATAGGTCGAGTTGTAATAAATTTTCATAGTAATTAACTGGAATTTCTGTCAGTTGATTTTGGTTTTTAAGATAATATTTTAGTTCTACCCATCCCTCAAATCCAAGTTTTCTGGTCATGCGCATAACTGTTGCTGTGGAAACATGGACAGCTTGTGCAAGCTGTCTGACTGACATTTTATCAATACTTGATAAATTAGATAAGATAAAATTAAATGTCGCAGTTTCTAGTTCATTGAGCGTTCGAACTTGTTCGGGCAAGAAATCAATCATTTTTACTGACCCAACCTTTCTTATGTTGTTGATTATTTATTTGTTATCCTGAGCGAGCTTCATCAGTATCGACTTTTATTTAATAAATAAATTACTGACAGAATTTTTAAGCCGTACTCCGATTTAGTGACAGATAAATTGTTCCTTTTATTCACATTTTACTGACAGAATTTTGAGGGTCAACTCTAAACTCTTCTGTGACTTCCCCAAAAAAATAAGCTAGTCGACAAATTGTCAACCAGCTTATTTTACTTTTTATTCTTTAGCTCTCACTTTTTACTGACAGCTAATTATTATAAGATTTAACTGATAAATGTTCAGATTGTCATCTTTATTTTACAACAATATTAACTAATTTATTTGGAACAGCAATTACTTTGACCACGTTTTTACCTTCAAGAGCCTCAGCAACTGATTCACGACCAATTTTTTCAAGTTCTTCACGCGCTAAATCTTTAGCAATTTTAATTTTTGCTTTTAATTTACCATTAATTTGAACAACAATTTCAACTTCTGATTCAATTAATTTGCTTTCATCAAATGTTGGCCAAGCAACATAAGAAATTCCAGCTTCATTACCTAATTTTACCCAAAGTTCTTCAGCAATATGTGGAGCAAATGGCGCCAAAAGTTGGACAAAGCCATTAGCGTATTCTAACGGTAAAGCTTTTGCTTTATTAACTGCATTAACAAAAATCATTAATTGGGAAATTGCAGTGTTAAAGTACATCAAGTCCAAACGCTCAGTAACATTTTTCACTGTTTCATTGTAAACTTTGTCCAATTCTCCATTATTTTCAGCTTTAATCTCTGAATTTTCAATCATTCGAACAGCTCGGTCTAGGAATTTACGAGCCCCTTCAAGGCCTTCTTCTGACCATGGAATACTTGCATCAAGTGGACCCATGAACATTTCATAAACACGTAAAGTATCAGCTCCATAATGTTCAACAACATCATCAGGATTAACAACATTTTTAAGAGATTTAGACATTTTAGCTGGAGCTTGTTCAAGGGCTTCACCTGTTTCCATATGGTAAAAGCCACCATCACGTTTTTCAACCTTATCAGTTGCAACTAAGGCCCCACGATGATCACGATAAGAGGTTCCGAGAATCATTCCTTGGTTAAAGAGTTTTTGGAAAGGTTCTTTAGTTGGAACAACTCCTAAATCATAAAGCACTTTATGCCAGAAACGAGCGTAAAGTAAGTGAAGAACAGCATGTTCAGCCCCTCCCACATAGATATCAACTGGCAACCATTCTTTGAGAAGTTCTGGGTCTGCCAAAGCTTCGCTATTATTTGGGTCAATATAGCGAAGGTAATACCAACTTGAACCTGCCCATTGTGGCATTGTATTAGTTTCACGGCGACCTTTTAGGCCATCTGCGCGTGTGACTTCCAACCAATCTGTCAAGTTAGCCAAAGGAGACTCACCTGTTCCTGACGGTTTGATATCAGAGGTTACTGGTAAAACAAGAGGAAGTTCATCTTCTGAGAGCGCTGTTGATGTGCCATCTTCCCAATGAATAATTGGAATTGGTTCACCCCAATAACGTTGACGACTAAAGAGCCAGTCACGCAAGCGGTAAGTGATTTTCTTTTTCCCAATTTTCTTTTCTTCTAAAAATGCAATGGCTTTTTCAATCGCTTGCGCTTTATCAAGCCCATTGAGAAATTCAGAATTAATATGAGGACCATCTTCTGTATAAACAGCTTCTTCTACATTTCCACCTTCAACAACAGGCAAAATTTCAAGTCCATAGACCTTAGCAAATTCCCAGTCACGTTCGTCGTGAGCAGGAACTGCCATAACAGCACCATGTCCATAAGAAGCAAGAACATAATCTGCAACCCAAATTGGCATTTTACGGCCATTAATTGGGTTAATCGCGTAAGCTCCGGTAAATGCTCCAGTTTTTTCTTTAGAAAGGTCTGTACGGGCTAAATCAGATTTCAAGCTCGCTTTACGACGGTATTCAGCAACAGCTTCTTTTTGCTCAGCTGTCGTAATAGCATCAACTAAATCATGTTCAGGTGCAAGCACAGCATAAGTTGCCCCAAAAAGGGTATCAGGACGAGTCGTAAAGACTTCAAATGATTTGTCGGTTCCTGCAACTTCAAAAGTCACATCTGCTCCTACTGATTTCCCTATCCAATTCCGTTGCATTTCTTTGATTGATTCAGGCCAATCAACTTCTTCAAGGTCTTCAAGTAAACGTTCCGCATAAGCTGTAATTTTAAGCATCCATTGGCGCATTGGTTTACGAACAACAGGATAACCCCCGCGTTCAGAAGTTCCGTCTGGAAGCACTTCTTCATTAGCAATAGCCGTTCCGAGTTCTTCAACCCAGTTAACAGCTACTTCTGCTTCATAAGCTAACCCTTTTTCATAAAGTTTAGTAAAAATCCACTGTGTCCATTTATAAAAATTTGGGTCAGTTGTATTAACTTCACGTTCCCAGTCATAACTAAAGCCTAAGCTATTGATTTGACGTTTAAAGTTAGCAATATTTTCAGCTGTAAATTCTGCTGGGTCATTTCCTGTATCCATTGCATATTGTTCAGCAGGTAAACCAAAGGCATCCCAGCCCATTGGATGAAGAACATTGAACCCTTGAGCGCGTTTGTAACGGCTCAAAATATCAGTTGCAGTATAACCTTCGGGGTGTCCAACGTGAAGTCCTGCACCAGATGGATAAGGGAACATATCTAGAGCATAAAATTTTGGTTTATTTTTATCTGTTCCTGTACGGAAAGTTTTGTTATCCGCCCAGTATTTTTGCCATTTGGCTTCTATTTCTTGATGATTGTATTCCATATTAAAGATTTGAGTTCAATTTTATTAAACTCAGTTCCTTTCTCATAATATTGCTAATGTAAATTGTCTTTTATAATAAATTATAAGCGAGAGTTAGGTCACTTCCCGAAAGCTGTAAGCCATATTTTTGCTCATATTTTTTGATTTTATTAATCAGCGTATTTCGATGAACATAAAGTATTTTTGCTGCTTTCGTTTGATTGCTACTTGCTTTATACATTGCTTCAACTAGTTTTTGGTCTTCAGGATTTTCTAATAATTCTTTACGGATTTCTTGTAAAATTCTATTTTCTGATAGATTTAGACTTTCTGATAAAATGTATTCACTAAAAGTTTGCTGACTTTCAAAAATTTTGTATTCTTCAGAATATACTTCAGAGAGTTTATTTTTCTCGACAAAACGGCCAACATAAGCCGTCACCTCTTCACCCATATCTTGCGAAAGGGTTTGAAAAATATCAAAAAGTTCTGAGTTTGTGGGACTATCAGTTGAAAATGCTTCTATCACAATTTTTTCTTCCCCAATGCTTTTTACAAAATCAGGTAAAAGTAGCTTTAAAGTATTTTCCAATTCTTCAAAATTATTTCCTGAAAATTGTAAAATACGATAGCGGCCATTAGGAAGTTTATCAGTCTTCAATTTTCTGTCAGTAAAAATCAATTCTGTCAGTAACTTTTCTCGCTCTGTCAGTTGACTGGGGTCAACTTTCTCGTAAAGTTTTCTAATTTTTTCTAGTTCCATTTTTTAAAAAAGCGACCTCTGGTCGCTTGAAGTCTTATCCTAAATCCACTTTGAATTCCAACAATTACTAGTTTAGATTTGTTCTGAAGGAAGATGTAATTCAAAGAGTGGTGACAATGGACGGCGTTCGTGAATACGAATAATCGCATCAGCAAGCAAGTGAGCAATTGAAAGTTGAACAATTTTTTCACTTTGACGTTCTTCTGGCATTTCAATAGTATCCAAAACAACGAGTTTAGTAATTGCTGAATTATTAATTCTCTCGATAGCTGGTCCTGAAAGTACGGCATGAGTACATGAAGCGTAGACTTCAGTTGCACCAAGTTCTTTAAGGGCATTGGCCGCTAAAGTAATTGTTCCGGCCGTATCAATCATGTCATCAATCAAGATACATTTTTTCCCTTGAACATCACCGATGATATTCATAATTTCTGCCACATTGGCACGAGGACGACGTTTATCAATGATAGCAAGTGGTGCTTTCAAGAAGTTTGCTAACTTGCGCGCACGTCCTACTCCACCATGGTCAGGCGAAACGACAACGATATCATCACCAGCAGAAACCAATTGACGACGGAAATATTCAGCAATCAATGGTGAACCCATAAGGTGGTCAACTGGAATGTTGAAGAATCCTTGAATTTGTGGTGCATGAAGGTCGAAAGTAATTAAACGGTCGGCACCAGCAATTTGAAGCATGTTTGCTACGAGTTTTGATGTGATTGGTTCACGAGCACGAGCTTTACGGTCTTGACGAGCATAACCATAGTAAGGTAAGACAATGTTAATTGATGCAGCAGAGGCACGACGCAATGCATCCATCATAATCAAGAGTTCCATCAAGTTATCATTGACAGGGTCACTTGTTGATTGAAGGATAAACACATGATCACCACGAACTGATTCGTCAATATGAACGACAGTTTCGCCATCCGAATGTGCACCAACACTTACTTTTCCAAGCTCAATTCCAATTTCTTTAGCCACTTTTTGGGCTAATTCGTGGTTAGAAGAGAGCGAAAACAACTTCAAATTTGAATACGACATGAAGAGCCTTTCTTTAATTCCTACAGAACATAGCAGTTCTATTTTATGTAATTCTATTTTACATTAAATTCTCAATTTTTTCAAACGCTCATCGGCTTTATTTTAATGGAACCGTTGACAAGTAAAAAAGCATTGCCCAAACTGAACAAAACTTTTTTACTTCTTATTTTATATTTTATAAAAGCTCTTTGAAAAGCCCTCTGACGAAAAATTCTTCATCAAAATCTTGTAAATCATTAAGCTTTTCGCCTAAACCAATCAATTTAACTGGAATTTTAAGACTTTGAACGATTGACAAGACAATCCCACCTTTTGCCGAACCGTCAAGTTTAGTCAGAGCAATTCCTGTAATTGGAGTAACTGCTGAAAATTCTTTGGCTTGTTGAATGGCATTTTGGCCTGTTGTTGCATCAAGTGCCAAAATCGTTTCATGCGGAGCATCTGGAATTTCTCGTTTAATCACTTTACCAATTTTTTCCAGCTCTTTCATCAAATTATCTTTATTTTGCAAACGTCCTGCAGTATCCACAAGTAAAATATCATAATTTTCAGCTTTAGCTTTTGCGAGAGCGTCAAAAACGACTGCCGCTGGATCTGAACCAGCTGGTTTTGTGACTACTTCAACGCCTGAACGATTTCCCCATTCAACTAATTGGTCAATAGCACCTGCCCGGAAAGTATCCGCAGCTGCTAAGAGTACTTTTTTGCCTTCATTTTTATAACGAGCAGCTAATTTACCAATGGTCGTTGTTTTTCCAACACCATTTACCCCAACAAAAAGGAAAACACTTAATCCATCCGTTTGGATATCCAATTTTGTCGGTAATTTTTCACCGTCAAACTTATCAACAATTTTTTCAATAATCAATTGACGCAAGTCATCTGTTGATTTAGCATTAACTAATTTTGCTTCCTTGCGCAATTCTTCAGTCACTTCCATTGCCAAATCCACACCGACATCTGACATAATTAAAGTTTCTTCAAGTTCTTCAAAGAATTCTTCATCAACTGTCCGGAAGTTAGCAAAAAGTTCATTAAAGCCGTCAGAAAAAGTCTTACGAGTTAAAGTTAATGACTGTTCATATTTTTTCTCAGTTTCCTCACGTGATTGAGTGAAAATATTAGCCAGAGCATCAATATCAATGACAATCTCTTCTTCCTCATCTTCGTCAGTAACTTTTTTCTCAGTCACTTCTGTAGTTTCAGAGATTACTTTTTCGTCAGTAATTTTTTCTAATTTTTCATCATTTTCTGGTTTAACAATTTTTTCGTCAGTAACTTCTACTTCAACCTTTTCAGAAATAATAGGTTCATTTTCACTGACAGGTTCATCCGTAATTTCTGGCTCAACATCAATCATTTTACTGACAGACTCGTCAGTAACTTTTTCTACTTTTGCTGGCTCTTCATTTACCTCAGGCCGTTTAGTAGTTTCATTTTCTTTTTCATTTTTGACTGCTTCAGTGATTTCACTAGATAGCTTTTCACTGACAGGCACATCATGATTAGTTTCCTCTTGTTTCTTCTTTCCGAAGAGTCGGTCAAAAAGTCCCATTTTTTCTCCTTAATAAAATATCACATTTTGATGATAAAGTTCATTCATAAAATGAATGAAAGATTTTAATTTAATTTTTTTCTTAAAAATGCAAGCCCTAAAACAAGGACTCCAACGGCTGAAAAATCGATTACCTTTGAAAGCAAAACGAAAGCCGTGGTCTCTACAAAAAAGGCTAATAAAATGACTGACAAAGCATGAAAAATAAAAACCAAGCCCATAAAAAGAGTCATTATTACCATTTTTCTATGATTTTCACCCTCGCTAGCAAGCTCTAAAAGCGGTCGATTTAGAAGGACTGACAGTAAAAAAATCGTTCCAATAGCAGCCGTTAAAATCGGGTGCCAGAGCTTGAAAGCAAGATTATTTCCATGCGTCAAATAAACAGCTAAGAGTGAAATTAAAAAACCAATAATTGCCACTAAAGAAACAGGATTTAACTCTTTTTTTCTAATTAAAGACCAGAGCATATGAACAACTGGAAAGGCTGTTGCAATTCCTAAAGCTAAAGTGTCCGAATTCCCAAGCATTTTTAAAAACAAATAGGCAATAACTGGTAAAATAATCGCAAAAATTAAACTCGGCAAATACTTTTTTAGTTGAACTTCATCTTTCATTATTAGTCCTTAGAGTACATATTTTTCAATAATATGAGCAACAGCATGTTGGTCATTAGTTAAATCAGAAATAATTCTTGCTTCTTCTTTAACAGCTGGGACAGCATTCGCCATAGCAACACCATATCCTGCCCAAGAAATCATTGATAAATCGTTTGCTTCATCTCCCATGGCCATTACATTTTCTGGTTTTAAGTTTAACTGATTAATCAATTGTGTCAAACCATAAGCTTTATTAATTCCTTTTGGCATAAATTCTAAAAGCTTCGCTTGAGTTTTAAAAATCTCAAATTGGTCAAAATAAGATTCAGGAATTTTATCGAGACTAGCGTCCAACAATTCTTTTTCTGTACAAGAAACAATCTTATTATAAACCACATCAAGTGGAACTTGATCAAAATCAACTTTGATAAAAGTTAAAAGCTTATTTAAAGTGTCATATTGCGAGTCAATTTTACTTTTTGTCATATAAACTTTTTCTTCGCTCAAAACATCGCAAGGAATGCCAAGATTTGAAGTCAATTCTTTAATTTCTAAAATTTCATCATGTGAAAAACTTTTTTTAGATAAGATTTGACCCGTATTTCTTTGGACCAGACCACCATTAAAGGTAATTGAAAAATCTTCAAAATCAAGCATTTCTAACGTTTTGAGAAAGGGTTGAATTGCAATCAAAGGACGCCCCGTTGTTAAAACAACATGGACCCCTTTTTGTCTTGCTGCATTAATAGCCAGACGATTTTCTTTTGAAATTTCTTTTGAAGAGTTGAGTAAGGTCCCATCCAAATCTAGGGCAATGAGTTTAATTTCTTTATTCATTGTTTAATTATAGCACACTGTATCAGTCAGGTTCAATAATGCTCACTAAGGTCGGATTGAGAATTAAACATTTACTAATATTTTTAGATTATTCATAAAAATATTTGACAAATCTAAATCTTTT